>Ga0208790_1000437_pt1 | contig 20910 bp, 19 predicted proteins | sample 10_taG_FD_184083 | JGI IMG/M metagenome (GOLD analysis project Ga0208790, IMG submission 184083) | Marine viral communities from the Subarctic Pacific Ocean - 10_ETSP_OMZ_AT15264 metaG (SPAdes) (version 2) | ecosystem: Environmental > Aquatic > Marine > Oceanic | place: Pacific Ocean | collected... | reverse complement strand
TCCCGAGGCTTGGGTACTGTAAAAGAATCGCAGGGCTATACTATGGTTGAAGATGATTTCCAGTTGATTTGTTTCGATATTGTTTCGGAGCCGTCAACTCCTGGTGCATATTTGGCACCAAAAGCTAGCCCTTCTGTCTCAACTCCGCAAATGGATCCCGGCATTGGGCTATATTTGAATGAGGGTAGAGAAAAAACAAATTTGAATAATCTTATTCAAGATATATTAAAGGATTAAAAAAATGAAAGACATGAAAACACTCTTACAAGAATGGAAAAAGTATGAAAAAATTCTTTTGGCAGAAGAGGCCGACCCGGCCGACGTAAATCCTGCTAGATTTCCTAAAGAATTGTCTAAAGTTAGCCCTAAGGCTTCGAAGATAATAACCCGAACCGGAACAAAAGACGGCGATCCTTCCGATGATGTTATTAAAGTTACAGATAATGATCAGATCGCTGCTGTAAAAAACTTAATTCCTTCACAATCAAGTATGAATATTAAAAAGGCCGTAAAATTTGTAATAGGCATGCTTTCTGACAAAGAGGCGGTGAAGGACTTTAATCCCGGAGGCAACTTGGGCGCCTTTATCAGTAAAGGCCCCGGCGGATTGTATATCATGGATGGCCATCATCGCTGGATTGCAACTGGAATGATTAATCCGGAACTAAAAATGGGCGGCTCTTTGGTGCATTTCCCTCCAGAACCACTTGTTGCAATTTTAAATGCTATCACAAAGGGAAGACTTAATATTCAGAAAGGAAAGCCCGGGAAAGGATCCTTTGCAGCATTTAATGAGGCGGGCATTAAGCCACATTTACAAAAACTAGCAACGGACGGCGACGGCCGCAACCATACCGGTCCCGAGGTAGTTGCTGTTCTAGAAAAATGGACGGGGGCTCAAGGTGCTGAGGCAGCGGTCGACGCAGCTGCAAAGAAAATGGGATCGAATGTTCGACAGCTTACCCTCAAGGCCCCGGGCTGGGCGCCCCAACGACCGGATATGCCAGTTATTGATAAGGATCAAGTCGCACAAGCTATAGAAATTGCAAAAAAGGCTCTGAGGGGGGGCGAAATTGATGTTAATCCTCCTTATGCTGAAACTGGGTTAAAATTCATGGACCGCGGCGCAGGCAAGGAAAAACACCGCTTCAGAAAGAAGGGCTCTGAGATGCAGCCGCAGCAAGTCGGTACAAAGGATGATGAAAAAAGAAGAAGAGCCCAAGATCCAGAATTGGCTAGACAAGATGCGGAGAAGGCAGCCAAAAAAGCCGCCGCCATGGCCGAAAACCTAGATGTTGATACTCTCGCAAGCAAACTAGCTGAAACAATTATAAGGTCTTTAAAAAAATGAGAATCACAAAGAAACAACTTAAGCGAATCATTAAAGAAACGGTTCAAGAAAATAAATCATTTCTTTTGAGCGCCCCAGAAAATGAGTTTCAAAAAATGAAAGTAACAAAAGAACATTTACAACAAATTATTAAAGAAGAGACGGAGGCTGTTATTAAAGAAGGTTTTTTCAGTAAGCTCGGATCCAAGGTCGGGATGAAAAGTGAAAAAACACAAGAGGCGCTAGATAACTACAAAGTAAAATTAGAAGCGGCAGTTAAACATGCAAAAAGAGTTTCTGAGGATCCCGAAGATGATTATCAAGCCGAAAAATATTTTAAGTTTAAAAAAGGCTTAGACATGTCCAAAGTGCAGGCCAGCGAGGCTATATCATCTCATGGTGCTACTAAAAATCAACGCTCAGAATACTCTCTTCTAGGAAAAAAATACCGCCGCCGTAAAAACGACGTCTTCACAGCTGCCGAGGATGCGCTGGGTGCGATTGAAAGACACCGCGACGCGCTAGCTGCAGCTAAAAAGGCCGAAAAAGAGGCCGAAGAAGCCGCAGTACGTCTGGCACGAGGGGCTGCAAAGGACATCGAAGGCGCACAGGCCTACAAAGACCAAGAACATAAGCGCGCTATGCAGGGCATCCAATCAAATCGTGCCAGTATGAAAGCCCTCGATTCAGGTGAATACAAAGGAGACCAAGAATGTTATTCAAGATGCATCGAGGGCTTTAGAAAACAAGGAGATACTTCTGAGCGCGCCCAAAAGAAGTGTGCGGCAGATTGCATGCAAACAACCGGTACTGGCGGGACTACATACGGCGCCTATCGAGAAAATAAAAATATCACAAAACAACGATTAAAACAAATTATTAAAGAAGAGACGGAGGCCGTTATTAAAGAAGGCTTCCTCAGCAAGCTTGGCTCCAAGGTCGGGGTAGAAAGTGGGAAAACCCGCGGCGCGCTTGCGGGATTTGCCGCGGCATTAGAAGAGGGCGAGCTCCTCGCTAAGAAAGTTATTGATGCCTCCGGTGACCCCATGGGCGGCGCCAGCGCTGAGCAGGATCGCGCAATTAGAAAGTATCTTAAATCGAAAACAAATATCTTGTCCTATCGCGCCACCGCAGCGACGGCCATGGCGAAGCATGGCGCAACGTCAAGTCAACGAGCAGAGTATGAAGAATTTCAAGCGGAGATGGATGAGCCCCAGGGCGTTTATCGAATGCGAAGTAGAAAAGCCGACGAAATTATTGAAACAAATGAGCGCCACGCTGCAGCCCTCACCGCGGCAAAGAAAAAAGAGGAAGAGGAGCGACGGCGTATTCAAGCTATCGAACAAAACATCAAACAGACAGCCCGCGCCAAAAAAGATTATGAAAAAGATCAGCGGCGCAGCGACCGCGAAGAACATGCAGCCGCCGCAGCTCTCGACCCGGGCGAATATACAGGAGACAAAGAATGTTATTCAAGATGCATCGAGCGTCTAGGAGAAAAGTATCAGGAGAAGTGTGCGCAGCAATGTAAACAAACGAGCGGCGGCAAGGCCGGCCGTATGTATGAATAAAGGTTGAGAATGAAGAAGAATGAATTAAAAACAATGCTTAAACCCCTTATCAAAGAATGTATTAAAGAATGCATCTTTGAAGAGGGTGTTCTATCTGGAATTATTACAGAAGTTGCCAAAGGAATGTCCAACCAACGAATTGTTGCCGAGGGCTTAACCATCGAGAGCAAAACAAATACTCCTGATCCTGAAGAATTACAGAAAAAGTCCGAGGCGCTTGAATCACAAAGACAAGATAGAATCAAGAAACTAAACGAAACAATGTCTTTTGGAAATGTAGATGTGTTCGAGGGAACAAAAGAAATTATTCCTGAAGGTAACAATCACAGCCCATTAGCAGGGACTGCCCCTGGAGATGCCGGCGTTGATATATCAGGAATATTGAAAATTGCCAATGGAAAATGGAAACATTTAAAATAAAGGATCTATAATGGCGAAGAAAGCAGTCAATGTAAGTGTTAGTTTGAGAGACGTTAAAGGCGATCCTTATCGCCTGATTAAGAGATTTACTAAAAAAGTTAAAAAAGAACGTATACTTGAAGACTATTTATCTAGAAGATTTTTTGAGAAACCTTCGGATAAGAGAAGAAAAGAGAAAGCCAAAAAACTGCGGAATGCAAAAAAAGCTGAAGCAGATAGAAACAAAAAACTAAAAACATAACGAGGTAAAAAATGGCAACAGACGCAAAAACAGGACAAGCAATCTACCCGGGCACCCCCGGCGTCGGATTACACAATGTAGGCTCGTATCAAGCATCGGGCACCCCATGGATAACGGGATCCTTCCTTACTGCCGAGATTAGTTCTGGCTCAGTCATGACCTGTAACTTTCCTCGTATAGCTAAAAAAATTACAGTTCAGGTTATACCTAACGTGTGGGCTACAGCTAACGGCGATGGCTCAACTGTCAATTTTTCTGATCCATTAATGATTTTCTTTGGTGAGCCAAAGACTTCTGCCGGCACCTCTAAGACTGGCAAAAATACTTTCATTACAAACCCTTTTTCTCCAAGGTATACAGCCGACGCCCACGCCCCCCCATTACAGTATTCACAAGGCCATACATACTCAGTTACTTATCAGTCCGCCTCGCTCGCGACCGGCGCGCCACACCTCACTGCTGGCAACTCTTTTACAACTACAGTGCGGACTGATCATATTAATATAGCATGTGTAGCCAATCCATTCACCGCGGTCACGGCGTCTTTTCAAATATTTGCAGAATTGACGAATATTCCTGCTGCACGAATGCCTGCAGGTTATATTTCTGGATCTGGTGTAAATACAATATAAATAGACTTTTGTCATTTAGCTGATATATATACTATTTATTCTAGAAACTTAAGCTTTAAGGAGTTTACAAATGTCAAATTTGCTTGATCAGGCTATTATTGATGCCGAAGCACTAAAAGAAGTTGCAATGAAAAATGCAGAAGTTACAATATTAGAAAAATTTTCTGATCAAATTAAAGAAGCCGTTGAGCAAATTTTGGATGAAGAACCAGAAGAATTTGAAGCAATGGACGACGCCGGCCTGGAAGGAGAAGAAGGCGTTCCACTTCCTGGCGACGAAGAGGGCGCCGATGTTTTATCACAACTATCTCCTGCCGGCGCAGAAGGTGTTGAAATGTGCCCTTGCCCAGACGTCGAAGACGAAGTTGAGATAACTGTGGATCTAGATTCTTTAGAGTCAGATCTTGAATCTGGCCACTCACCGGGAGAAGAAAGTGCTGCAGTCGCTGATGACTTGGGCGCAGAAGAAGAAATGCCTGAAGAAGAAATGCCTGAAGAAGAAATGCCTCTAGAAGAAGGCTTGGAAATTGATGATAATTCTTTAAGAGAATTTATTTTTGAAACAAGCGCCCCCGAAGCAGAGCTTAGTTTAGAAGAAAACATTCTAGAAGAACTAATGGGAATGCTTGATGAAGATTGTGCTGAAAAAGATGAAGCCGAAGAAGAGGCAGCCGAAACATCAGCTGCAGCTCCTTACGTGGCTTCCATGGGTGAATCAATCGATATCAACGAAGAAGAGTTGAGCGAAATTGTTGAAGAAGCTTTGACAGTCGATATTGATCCTACTTTAACCGAAAAATCAGGTTGGGGACCACCTCCTAATGCTATTTTTGAATTAGCAGAAGAAGAAATGCTGGCAATGCTCCAGGATTCTAAACGACGCGAAAAAAATGAAGAAATGCAAAAAGCTCTTAAGAGCCTTCAAGAATCAAATAATAAATTAGAAAGCAAAACTAACAAACTTAAAGAAGACAAAAAAGAATTAATGAGTATAACAAGAAATATGAAAGATAAATTAAATGAATCAAATCTTTCAAATGCAAAATTACTATATACAAACAAAGTATTGATGAGCGACTCCTTGAATGAGCGACAAAAAAATAAAATTGTCGAGGCCTTATCAAACTCTGAGAGTGTTGAAGAAGCAAAAGTTATTTATGAAACACTTCAAAGCGCAACGGGCAGCACCATTAAGAATAATAAGCCAGAATCGTTGAGCGAAGCAATGAACAAAACTACTTCAACCTTGATCCTTTCTCATCGCAAACGCGATCGAGAAAACACAACTCAAGATGATTCATCTTTAACTAGGTGGAAAATCTTGGCTGGCTTAAACAACAAATAATATAAGGAGATTTAAACATGTCAGTTTTAAAAAAATTAACAGAAGGCATCGTTGAAAGATCCCTCAGTAATGAAGGTGCTGCCCTATTGGAAAAATGGGAACGTACTGGACTTCTAGAAGGTCTTAACAACGACAGTGCCAAGAATGGAATGGCTCGCTTGCTCGAAAACCAGGCGTCCCAGTTACTTAAAGAAGCTTCCTCAATGGGAGCAGGCGACGTTCAGGGTTTTGCATCCGTTGCATTTCCCCTCGTCCGCAGAGTTTTCGGCGGCCTAATCGCAAACGATCTCGTTTCGGTTCAGCCGATGAGCCTCCCGTCAGGCCTCATTTTCTTCATGGATTTTCAGTATAATGATACTCGCATGGGCCTAGAAGCTAATGAATCACTGTTCGGCGGCGGAGTGGTAGCTTCTCAAATCACAGGTGGTGTCAGTGATATCACCGAAGCTGGCGGCGGTTTCTACAACCTCCAGAATGGCTACACTTCACCGACTGGTTCTGATGGTGGCGCCACCTGCGGCGGCGGCGTTGGAGCTGTCAATTATGCACCCATTACGGCGTCCACTACTCAAGCTCTGGTTGCAGAACTCGCCGGCACGACGGTCGGTAACAATCAGCTGAAATCACTTCGTTGGGATCCTGATGTATTAGCAGATTCTAGTGGCTATTACTTGCAAGTTACGTGTTCGGTTCCCGGCGGCGATACGCCTGCTGCGGGCCCGCTTAACCGCAAGAATCTGATTGCAATTACGTCGTCTGCTTTGTCTGGTTTCGCACCTGCCAATGCCAGTATTATGACCGCGGTCGTACTGCATCGTCGTTTGACAAAACTTGTTACTGTCTCCGGCACGGAAAAATTGGTTCTTACTCTTTCTAAGGCTGACGCCTGGGCCGCGGTTTCGGGTAGTGTTACCTTAGAGTACCCAGTTGCTGATGATTTCGATAGTGCTAGTGCAATTGGTGCCGTTGTTGGTGATATCTTCCCGTTGGAAGGTGCTGGCAGTGCGGCTGGCGATTTTGATGGCGAGGCAAGAAATCAGATCCCTGAGATCAATATCAAAGTTGATTCAATCGCAGTCACAGCGATGACCAAGAAACTCAAGGCTAAGTGGACTCCGGAATTAGGTCAGGACCTAAATGCCTACCACAACCTTGATGCCGAGGTCGAGCTTACTCAGATTCTTTCTGAGCAGATTGCTCTTGAGATTGACCGCGAGATCGTTAACGACCTCATCCAGGGTGCAACAGCCGGTACATATTACTGGTCACGCAGCCCGGGCCTTTTCGTTAATCGTACAACTGGTGCAGAAGTTGGTGCTAGCGCAGCTGCTCCTGACTTCACTGGTACGGTCAGCGAATGGTATGAGACTCTTGTCGAGACCGTTAATGACGTAAGCGCTCAGATCCACAGAAAGACTCTTCGCGGTGGAGCTAACTTCCTGGTGACATCACCTGAAGTTGCTAACATCCTTGAGTTTACTGCTGGTTTCCGTGCAAACGTTACTGCTGATGCAGATCGTGGAACAGTTGGCGCAGTCAACGTTGGTTCAATTTCCAAGAAATGGGACCTCTGGGTTGATCCGTACTTCCCGCGTAACTTGGTTCTTGTCGGCCGTAAGGGTGGCAGTTTCCTTGAGACCGGTTATGTATATGCTCCGTACGTGCCTCTCCAGGTCACCCCGACAATCTTCGGTACCGAAGACTTCGTGCCCCGTAAGGGCGTGATGACTCGTTACGCTAAGAAGATGGTCCGACCTGACATGTACGGCCTCGTCGTTGTACGTGGTCTACTTGGTGAGTCTGGCGCATAATAACAATTAGCGTAGCTTAGTATACCCCGCCTTGAGTTTTCTCTTGGCGGGGTTTTTTTATAAAATCTCAAATGGTCAAATTTTTTTTGCCGTTAGTTTTTGAGATTTTTGTTTTATAATCAACTATTTATAAGGAAATAGGAGGCCTATTATCATGGGTAGAAAGAAGAAAAGACTTAGATTATTAGCGAGACAAGCAGCTGCAGCAGCTGTCGCAACACCTGCGCCAGCCCCTGTAGTCAAGGAAGTTGCCGCCGCACCAAAAAAAACTGTCGAGGCAAAAACTCCTGTAAAAGAAGTTGTGAAGAAAAGGAAAACAACAAAACCAGCTAAAAAATCCTGATACTCCTAACAGATACTATTTATATAGTAAGTTAAGGAGATCGAATGAATGGCTGTACCTGTTCTAACACCAACTCAAACAACACCAGCAATTGTGTTGCCGGAAACGGGATCCTTAACTTTGGCTGCTGTTACAGCCAATTATCCGTACGGCATATACGTATCAAATACTGATTTTATATCAGGCGCCGTCGACCAAGTTAACTATACATATAGAAAACTTGGCGGCGATGTATTGGACGTTGAGGTTACTCAAAAGAATGTTTTTGCAGCATACGAAGAAGCTGTTTTGGAATATTCATATTTGGTTAACATTCATCAGGCCAAAAATGCCATGGCATCAGGCCTGGGAGCAACAACTGGCACGTTTGATCATGACGGCGAAATTAAAGAAGCCTCTGTAGCAGCCTTAAGCGCTAGTTTAAGGTATCCTAAGTTCGACTTCGGGTACATACGCCAAATAAGCGACAAAACGATCACAGAGACCGGCCTAGGCGGCACAGAGCCGATATACTCTGCTTCCGTGCCAACTGTTAACGGACAGCAAGACTACAATTTGCAAAAAATTATTAATTCATCTTCTGTTAACGATACCAGCGCTTCTTTTTACGGAAAAGTAGGCGATAGCAGAGTAACAATTCGTCGTGTTTTTTACAAAACTCCTCACTCAATGTGGAGATTTTTTGGCTATTACGGCGGTATCAATGCGATCGGCAATATGTCAACTTATGGTATGTACGCGGATGATTCAACTTTTGAAGTAATTCCTCCATGGCAAAACAAATTGCAGTCGATGGCATATGAAGACGCGATTTATACAAGAAATTCACATTATTCTTATGAGATTAAGAATAATAATTTAAGAATTTTTCCCCGCCCGGGCACTTATTCACCTAGAAAGTTTTGGGTCGAGTTTACAATCAAGACGGATCCCTGGTCTGAAGCGTCAGGAAGTCTGGATACTGGAATGAAGGGCACAAATAACATGAATACACTGCCATTCGCTAATATTCCATATAAGAACATCAATTCTATTGGCAAGCAGTGGATTAGAAGATTCGCTTTGGCACTAACAAAGGGAATGTTAGCACAAGTTAGAGGCAAATTCACGACAATCCCAATTCCCGGCCAAGCTGTTACTCTAAACGCATCAGATTTGACTAGTCAAGCTAAAGAAGAGCAAGAAAAGCTGAGAGAAGAGCTTAAAACAGTGCTGGCAGAGATGACATACGCAAAAATTGCCGAAGAAGAAGCGTCTATGGTTAAATCAGCCAATGAAGTTTTGAAAACCATTCCATATGGCGTTTATGTGGGGTGATATAGATGGCCGATGACAAATGGAAACAACCAGCAGCACCTCCGCCTCCACTTTTTTTAAATAAGAAAGAACGAGACTTGGTAAAACAAGTTAATGATGAGCTAGTTGAAAGAATAATCGGCCAACAAGTACTTTATTATGCAATTGACGTAGAAAACACTAATTTTCACAATTTATACGGCGAGGCCGTCGAAAAAACGTTCTTGCCTCCTGTGAGAGTGTTTGCTTTGATTGATTGGGAAGGCTTAAAGACAATAACTAACAAGTATGGCTTGGATGTTATAACAACGGTCACTATTCATTTCCATAAGAGAAGGTTAACAGAAGATCAAGACATATTTGTTCGAGAAGGTGACTTTGTTTTGTATGGCAACTTTTATTATGAAGTAGTTACATTAGACGAACCAAAAGAATTATTTGGCCAGGCCGGCCATAAATTTGAAATTACAGCTAAATGTGTAAGAGCAAGAAAGGGACTATTCGATGCCACCTGATATTAAAGATATTGATTACAAATATACTAAAGTAGAAGACCCTTCTGTTGTCGAAGAGCAAGTCTTTATGCCTTCGACTTTAGAGAATATCGATTATGCTGTTTATGATTTTCTGCAAAATTTAAATATAAGCACAACAACAAATGAAGGCTTCAAGCCGATTCCTGTTTCGTGGGTCGGCGCCGAGCGCGCCTACAACAGAAAAGATAGAAACTGGACCGATAATGAAACATTTATCATGAAAAGCGATGATTTGGGAGCTGTTATTTATCCAGCGATTACCGTTGAAAGGAAAGGAATTGTAAAGGATCGCACAAAAAGAGGAAAATTATATTCTCCTTTAGATCGTGCACGCGAAATGGGAAAATCTGATATTGTGATCGCAAGAAGAATTAAACAAGATGATACAAACAAATTTGCAACAGCAGATGCTTATAGATTAAGCAAAGATGCAAAAGATAAGAATTTTAAGAGAAAAAATAAAAAAGTTGTTTATGAAACAATTACAATCCCAATACCAACTTATTTAGAGATTGATTATGAAATTGAATGTTTTACAGAATACCAACAACAAATGAACGATATCTTGGCTTACTTAATTGATGTTACAAATAATTCAAATTATCTTTCTGTGGCGAGGAACAATCATTCTTATGAATGCTTCGTACAATCAGATTTAAAGGTTGATAATACTATCTCTTCTCTGGAAGATAAAGAAAGATCATTTCACGTAACTATGAATATAAAAGTATTGGGTTATATTAATGGAGCCGGCGCAAATGAAGATCTTCCCAGGATCACCAAAACACAAAATGTGGTCGAGGTTAAAATTGGAAGAGAGCGAGTTGTCCTAGATATCGATAATCCAACAGAGAAGGATAGTTTTTATAAATCTTAATGATTTTACCTTTTGGACATTTAATTACTATTTATTATAGCAATCTTACATAATTAGAATTGTAAAGGAGATTATATAATGCCAGCAGACAAGTATCGTTTTGTATCCCCCGGAGTTTTTATTACCGAGGTTGATCAATCACAAGTTCCAACGTTGGGCACCAATGACGATGGTCCCATCATTATCGGCCGATCGGCCCACGGGCCATCTTTTAAGCCCACACGCGTTAGCTCATACAGTGAGTTCGTTCAAATTTTTGGCGACACCGTTGCTGGTGGTCAAGCTGGAGATGTTTGGAGAAACGGAAATCTTACTACTCCGATGTACGCAACGTACGCAGCAAAAGCATATTTAGCCAATAACAATCCTATTACATTTGTTCGACTATTGGGAGCGCAGGACACTAATGCAAGTCAAACTTCTGAAACCGCCGGCGCGTCCGGCTGGTCAGTTTCTGCTCCGTCAAACACGGGAGAAAATGGTGCTCTTGGACTCTTTATTTTCCCGTCAGGCTCCGGCGCAGCTGAGTTAACTGGTACATTAGCAGCAGTTTGGTACTGCACCGGAGCGGCTCCGGTTTTAAGTGGCACCACTCCAGCAGACGGTACCAACCTGACGAAGAATTCATCAGTAATCGTCGGCGGAGCAAGCGCTGAATTCAAAGTTATGATTACTGGCTCAAATGGAGTCGGCCAAGCTAAGTCATTTAATTTTACTCCTAGTAGTTCGAAGTTTATTCGTAAAGTATTTAATACAAATCCAATTAGAACAAACGACTTTACAGAAGCTTCAACCGTCCGAGAGGGTTATTGGCTTGGTGAAACATACGCAAAAGCAGTTAATGCATTAGATACAACCACATATATGGGAATGATCCTGGCGCTTAAACAAGCTAGCTTCTCAGTGAATGATTGGCATGGTTATTCAAGTGCTGATGGAGGGCCGAAGGCATCAGAAACCGGTTGGTTTATTTCTCAAGATACAGCTGCTCCTGCCTCAAACTTCAATCCGACTGTATCAACAACAGAATTATTTAAGCTCGTTGGGCTTACCGCAAACGGATCCGAAACACAGAATAGAGTAAAAGTCTCAATTAAAGATATTCGTATTCCATCTGCCCAGGAGCAGGCGGTTAATCCTTACCCGACATTTACAGTCGAATTACGACATCTTAAAGATACAGACTTAAGACCGGTCGTTTTAGAGACTTATACTGGCTGTAATTTGAATCCGGATTCTTCAAATTACATTTGTCGTCTTATTGGCGATAAATATGAACAATATGATTCTACAACTCAAAGATTAGTTGAATATGGCGATTATGATAATATTTCAAAGTATGTCCGTGTAAAAGTTAATGCAGCAATAGGAGCTGGATCAGAAAATTCCGCATTAGTTCCTTTTGGAGTTAAAGGACCGCTTCGTTATAATCCCGTGACGCATATGGCTGCAGGTAGAGCCATCGCGCCAACTGATACTCCTGTAACAGGCGGAGCCTTTTACCAATGCGCAGCTCCCGCCACCGGCATGCCTGACCAAATGAACAGCTTGTTAATACAATTGGATTTTCCAGCGCTATCTTTGATAGTTTCTTCAAGCGATATGGGTTACACAAAACACAGAGATGCTTATTTTGGTGTTAATTGTCTGGAAGCAAACTCGACTAATCGTTTTGACGATGGCACAACTGATTTGATTCGCCAGAAGCCCCCGAACATTAGTAGCTTCGCTATTGGAACATACACACAACACCAGTTTGTGTTTACATTAGATGACATTGTTATTTCAGGCTCTGGCACCGGAGGCGCCGGCGAAACAGCAGTACTAAATAATATTACTGAGACAACACCGGCCTATCATCTTTCTGGCTCTCGTGCCAGTATTACATCCTACACTGCTCTCAGCGGCGCCGCAGCATTGGTAAATACCAGAAGAGTTCGTAAATTTACAACTGTTATGCATGGTGGTCAAGATGGATTAAACATCCGCGAAGGTGATCCTTTCCGCAATAGCACACTTGATGGCTCAAGGTCATGGACCGGTACTACTGAATTGACAAACTATGCACGACATTCAGTTGTGCGCGCGCTTAACATAATTTCAGATGCAGAAACAACTACATACGATTTGGCCGCAGTGCCAGGCGTTACAGTGCCTGCACTCACGAACAAGTTGATTGAAAATTGTGAAGAGCGTGGCGATGCCTTAGCTGTTATTGACGTCGAGAATGACTACATTCCGGTTCATGAAGGCGACGGATCTAGCACGTATCCAATACTTCCAAATGTTACCACTGCGGTTGCTTCAATGCGAAGCAGAACTACAGATTCAAGTTATGGTTGTGCATTCTTCCCATGGGTCCAAACCCGAGACGTGCCTTCTGGTCAAATGCTTTGGGTACCGCCTTCAGTCGTTGGAATGGGTACTTTAGGTTCGTCAGCAGCTAAGTCTGAACTTTGGTTTGCACCGGCAGGCTTTAATCGCGGCGGCCTTTCAAAAGGTGCCGGCGGTCTTACAGTGACAAACGTAAGAACAAAGCTCACGTCACAGCAAAGAGATGATCTTTATGATGTACGCATCAATCCAATCGCATCTTTCCCAACTGAGGGTATTGTGGTGTTCGGGCAGAAAACAATGCAGCTGCAGCGCTCTGCTCTTGACAGAATTAATGTTCGACGCTTAATGATCTTCCTTAAAAAGAAGATTTCACAGATTGCGAATACAATTTTGTTTGATCAGAACGTGCAGTCAACTTGGCGGCGCTTCTCTAGTAAGGCAGAATCATTGTTAGCCGATGTCACAGCCCGGTTTGGCTTAGAGGACTACAAATTAGTTCTCGATGAATCAACAACAACTGCTGATTTAAGAGATCGAAACGTTATGTACGCGAAGATATTCTTGAAGCCGGCGAAATCAATTGAGTTCATCGCATTAGACTTCTTCATTACGAACAGCGGCGCAAGTTTTGAGGACTAAAAAAAGAACTTAACAACTAATTATAGATGATGATATAATCATACAGGAGAAATAGAAAAATGGCAAGTAATTTTTGGCACAACCCTGGTGTAGAACCAAAAAGAAATTTTAGATTTGAACTTAATATACACGGCGCGCCAGAATTAACATGGCTCGTTAAGACTTGTGAGAAACCAAAAGTTAATGTTTCCACAGTACCACATAAATTTATTAATCATACATTTAATTATCCTGGAAGAGTAGTTTGGAATCCTGTTGCTGTTACTCTTGTTGACACACCACTCGGCGCTAAAAAAGATACGTCATCAACTGCAATGGATTTTCTTAAACTGTCTGGATATCAAGTACCCCTGGTCGGCAAGTCGACCGAGGTTAATAAAAACCGCACCGCAACGAGTATAGATAAAGTCCTCGCCGTCAACGCTCTCGGCGGCGTTGGCGCCGTCACGATTGTACAGCTTGCAAATGCTCACACCCCACTCGGCCCCGAGCCTGGCGTGGCCGATCGGTGGACACTTCACAATGCTGTTATAACCGGTGACATAAACTTTGGTACATTAGACTATGCATCCGAAGATTTAACTACGGTTTCGTTCACATTTCAATATGACTGGGCGACTTTTGAACCGCTCACCGAATAATTAATTAAAACAAATGAGGAAAAATGACAACTAGAGATAACAGTGCACGATTTGCTGCACCCGGTTCAGATGTCTCCCAAGAAACTCAAGAAGAAACACAGGATGTAGTCTCCATTCCAGGAGGTCTGCATTTTGTTGCTCCAACTGAATTAGTTGAGCTGCCTTCAAAAGGTCTCTTATATCCGGAAGGACATCCACTTCACAAACAAGAAGAAATAGAAATTAAACTAATGACAGCCAAAGAAGAAGATATATTGGTTAACAAATCTCTTCTTAAAAAAGGTGTTGCACTAGATAGAATGTTACAATCAATTATTGTCAACAAGAAGATCAAACTTGATGATTTATTGGTAAGTGACAAAAACGCTTTAATTATTGCAACAAGAATTTCAGCCTATGGTGCAGAATACAATGCGCAAGCTACATGCCCAAATTGTGGCGTAGCTAGCGAATATTCTTTTGATTTAGAAGAGAAAGAACTTAAATATCTTTATGAACATACCCGCGAGGATATTCGTATTGCTGAAAGTGGCAATTTCTTGGTTACACTTCCGAGAACAAAGATGGAAGTAGAATTCAGATTACTTCGAGGATTTGATGAAAAACGCTTGTTGGAAAAGAACAAGAAGAACAAAGGAATAATTGCTCTCACCGATCAATTCAATGCTTTTATTGTTTCAGTCAACGGAGTAACCGATAGACAAAAACTTTCAGATTTTATTACTGTAATGCCGGCATATGATTCTAAATATTTAAGATTAGCATATGCCGAAGTACTTCCTGCTGTTGATTTAAAACAGTACTTTGAATGTTCAGAATGTGATCATTCTCAAGATATGGAGGTGCCCTTTACTGTGGAATTTTTTTGGCCTAGATCATAACTATCAAGAATCAGTTTATGAACAGGCGTTTGCTTTAAAATATCACGGTAGCTGGAGCTTCATCGAAGTATATAATCTTCCGGTTGGTCTTCGCAATTGGTTTATTCAGAGACTTAAACAACAAATAGAGTTTGAGCGCGAAGAAATGGAAAAAGCAAGGAATGGTCACTAGGATATAGCTATATCTTGGTGGCCTTTTATTTTGTTTAAAATACTATTTATTAGTATCTGCGAGGATATATCATGGAAGCAATAGAAATTAACTTATCAGAACACAGAATGATCAATGAATTAAGATATTCTACTCTTGGTTCACAAATGAAAAGAATTTTGAGCGCAATGTTCGGCGGCACAAAGACTTCGCTAACTGTCAAAGGCAATCAACGTGAAATTGATAGCTTTTTAGAAGCCTTGGTTAAGGAAAAGAAATACATGACTGCTTATTTGGCTTATGGTCTAAATGATCCTCGTACCTTAAACAATAAAGCAAAATTGAGCAATTCTGTTGTTAAATTCGAAAGAGAAACTGGCATTAAATGGCCTTTTAAATAGGAATCTTTAGATGGCAGACGGACCCACAAAAGACGATAAAAAAAGCTTAGATGAATATCTTAAATCGCAGGAAAAGAATCTAGATCTGTTACAAAAGATAAACGTTGCGGCTAACGCGAATAAGAGTGCTTTAGAGGTAGGAATGGAATTCCGCGCTAAAGAAGTAGAGCTGATACGAAATCAGAATATAGCGATGATTCAGCTAGTAGACCAGCTGGAGAAGCATGCGGAGGATTCCGTCGAAGATTTGAAGTTAAGAGCTGACCTCACCGCGCAGATCGAGAAAGAGATCGAGGCAAAAGAAAAGCTTTTTGCAAAAAATAAGATACTGAGCGAACAGGACCAGGAGGAACTTAAATTACTTAAAGAGCAGAAGGCCGCATTAAAAAAAGATCTTAAAAGCATAAAAGAGGAGATTAAAGATAGGGAAGAAGACGCGGACGCATTAGCAAAGATTAATGCACAAAAGCAGGCAGCCAAAGATTTAGGAGCTGAGTTAGGCAGCGTCGCAGCCGGCATTTTAGGCATTGATAAAAATTGGAATCAGGCCGGCCTGTCAGGAAAAATGCTTAATGTCTTACATACGGGCGGTGATATGTCAACTGTCTTTGGTCAAATGAAAGATAATATCATGGAGACCGTTAATCCTGCCAATTTGTTGGGCACCGGCATCACGAAGATGGTTCAAAAAACGAAAGAGTTGACAATGGAGCTGGGCACTGCGTTTGGTCAATTTAAAGAAGCAACGGGTGGGGGAGAAGAATATTTAGGTGTTCTTTCTAATACCACAGCCGAAATGCGCGGTCTAGATATCAGTACAGACCTCGCCGTCGGCGCTGTTGAAGAATTGTATAAAGAATTGGCTATGTTTAGCTCCATGTCTGAGAAATCACAAAAAGAGTTATCTAAAACTGTTGCGACACTGGAGGCTTTTGATGTTGCAGCCAGCTCCGCCGTCGACGCAGCCGATATTTTAATGCAATCAGTTGGATATACAGGAGATGAGTTTATCGCGTTTGAACAAAGCTTGAAATCAATGAGCAAAGCGATAGATGTGCCAATGAGTACATTACATTCTCAATTTACTGACGGTGCTGATATCATTGGCAAATATGGCAAACAAGGTGTTGAAGAATTTAAAAAATTGGCCACAGCCGCAAAAGCAACTGGCATTGAAATGAATTCTTTATTGAGTATTGCTGAACAATTTGATACTTTTGAATCAGCGGCCGAACAAGTCGGCCAACTAAATGCAATATTGGGCGGTGCTTATTTTGACACTGTCCAGATGGTAAATGCCACCGAGGAAGAAAGAATTGATCTTTTAAGAAGAGGTGTACAAGCAACTGGTAAATCTTTCGATCAGCTTGGCCGTTATGAAAAGAAAGCAATTGCAGCTGCAGCCGGAATTAGTGATATCAATGAAGCAAATAAATTGTTTGGTACTTCAACCGCGGCATATGGCGAATTGCAACAACTGGCATCTGATGCATCAATGAGTTTATCAGATCTTTCCGAAGAAGCCTTCAATACATTGGGCCCGATGCGAAAATTTGATGCAGTAATGAATAAATTACAGAAACCAATGGACATTATGCTAAAGCTTTTAGATTTTATTGCAACTATTTTGTTTACGGTAGTCGACACCATGGAAGACTTTTGGAAAAATACTGTCGGCGCCGGCGAAGCTGGTGTAGGCTTTTCTATTACCATAACTGCAATGATGGCAGTGTTGTTTAAGTTTGGTGGTGTGATGAAATTTATAGGAGGCCTTCTAGGTAAATTAGGCTCTAAATTTGTTGATTTATTTAAGAAAAAAGGGCCCGAAGCTACAGAAGCAATAAAAGATATGGCAGATGATATGGTTCCGGCTTCAGAAGACATTGCAAAATCAATAACAAACGTGGGCGCCGCCGCCACAAAATCAGCTCTTGGTATTTTTGCTATGGGTGCTGCGATCGCTTTAGTCGGCGTTGGCGTATATGCAATATTATCCGGAGTAGCAGAATTGGTCAGCTCATTTAAAGATTTGGATGGATGGCAAATTGCCGGCGCCCTGGGCGCTATAGCCTTGAGTATGACGCTTATAATTATTGGAATTAAATTTTTAATCCCCCTTATCGCCGCCCTCGGCGCAGTCTCGACGGCGTCGAGTCTCCCAATAGCCGCCGTCGGCGCCGCAATTGCGCTAATTGGCTTTGGTATAAAAATGGCAGTTGATTCTATGGCAGGAGCAATTACTGCCATGGCTAGCTTATTTACTAGCTTTGGTTCTTTAACTTTAGATGGCGCAGCTGCGATGGCTGCTTTCGCCACCGAAATAGGTAAGTTTGGTGGTATTGAAATTAATCAAGAATTAACAACATTCACAAAACATTTGGGCACGCTTATGATGGAATCCGCCAAAGTAACTCCTGAAAGTGCCAAAGCTGTAAAAACAATATTTCAAGAAACTGCAACGCTGGCTGCAGTAGAAGCTAATGACAATGTTGCTCTTATTGAGGCAATTTCTAATTTAGTTGCCGCTTCAAGCGCGCCTGCAGCAGCAGCAGGCGGCAGCGGAGGCACCGGCCGTCAATCACTGGAAGTGAATGTGATGATTGACGGGAAAAAAACATGGTCGGCGCTTAAACCATATGCTGCAAAAGATATTTAAGATTGATGAATATTCAGGAGGTTAAAAATGGCAGAAGATAAACTCGATTCGCAAGATCCATATTTGGGCACTGACAGTGTACTTCGAGGCATAGTCAACAAAATGCGCCATGAATTGGAATTTTTCTTTGTTCCAAGCGGCGCCTCTGAAAACCCACTGACAGTTAAATTTATGGCATTTTTAACACAATTCCAAGATCAATATGCTTCAGAGTGGACAGCAGATAAAGTTTACGGCAGAATGGACCCGATTGCTACTTTTCAGGGCACTGTTCGTACGATTTCTTTGGGATGGGCAGTTCCAGCATATAGCGGTGAAGAAGCTGAAAATAATTTAAGAAAAATGTCAAAACTTATTTCAATGTGTTATCCAGTTTATGGAGGTCAAGGAACTTCAGCCATGGGGGCCGGCCAAATTTCAGGCGCCCCACTTATCAAGCTTAAATTTGCTAATTTGATAACTGGCACCGAGTCTAACTCAGGAGCTGGAGCAAATGGTCTTTTGGGCTGGATTGATGGAATTAGTTTTGCTCCAAATTTAGAAACCGGATTTTATGATCCTGCACCAGGCTTGCTTTATCCAAAACAAATTGACTTAACTTGTCAGTTCCATGCGTTGCATCAGCATCGCCATGGCTGGACAAAGTCTGGTACAACTGCAGCTGATGGCAAACAATCAGAAGGCGCTGACGGCATCAGACGATCCTCTGGAGCTGATAATTTTCCATATGGAGCAATATCCAATTTTTCAGCTGGAGGAAACTATAAAAAGGATGAGCCGTCCCATATTGTCGATGCAGCTATCGAACAAAATGCCGTCGCATCCGGCGAAAACAATGAGTTCGTCGACGAGAACGGAGACCCAGTCGATACGAGTGTTGACCAGAACTCCGTGGCCGGTATGAGCCTCGCCGTCGTCGAAGAAGCTGTACAGAGTGGAGACAAAGAATAATGGCAATTGACAGAGACGCATTACGAGATATTTTTACAAACGACACTGATCAATATGATTCTATTTTAGAAAAAAGAGGTCAAATATTGATTAGTCAATATGTTACAAAGCGTCTAAAATATCCTTCTATCGGAGAATTACGAAACATATCAACAATTAACCACTTATGGAAAGTTGGAGATAAATACTGGAAACTAGCTCAAACTCATTATGGAGATCCGCAATTATGGTGGATGATTGCTTGGTTTAATCAAAAGCCAACAGAAGTACACTGTAACAATGGTGATACGATTCTAATACCATTTCCCCTAGAAAGACTATATAGATATTTCGGAATTTAATATGCTATTTGATGAACTAGACATAGAAAGGCAATTGGCACCTGACTGGGCTGAAAGCAAGTTATATTGTAGTGCCAAGTGCGCAGATGGTTCTGAGCCTATAATGGGCAGATGTCCTGATGGCCAAGCGCCCCCTTCAGAGCAATCTAAACTAGTCGCATCCGGCTCCGCGGCCGCCATGGCCGCAGCCATGGCCGGCGGCACTTCAGCTAAAGGTGCTGCCGCGGCCCTGCGCGCCCTCGGTGCGCCCTCAGTCGCCGCAGACGAGGTACCAAATTCCCCCGAAGCCAAAAAGAAAGAAAGAGAGGCTCGATGGCAGGATCAATGTTTCTTGATCGAAGGTTGGAGGGCAATAACAGATAAATTCCAAGAATGTAGTGATATAGAACAAGTTAGCAATTACGAACACATTATACCTATTCTAGCAGAATCTTCTGATGTGGTTTCAATATTGGCCAATAGAGCAAATGCAAATTTATTTTTTAGTTTAACTCCTGCTCAATTATCAATGTTGGTGCCTTCTATCCGTTTATTTATTGTTAATTATAAACAAGAGAAAACGAAAGGCGGCCCAACGGTAATAAAATCTGATGATGAGCCTGCAGAACTATATTTAGATGATCACACTGAAGGAGATTTGGTTAAATCATTAATGACAGGAGCAAAGGGCCGCGCCGAAGCAATTGGCTTACAAAATTTTTCTTATGAATTTGATGGCAAAGATCCTGCAACAACAGATTCTTTAATTAAAGCCAGTCTTAAATTAGTTTTTACGAGTTTTGATACTTTATTAAAAGAGCAAGATAATGGAGCAAAATTTCTAGATTTAATGTTGAGAACCAAAAAAATGATATCCAAAACCAGGAGAGATGATCAATCAAAATCAGGTGACGATATATATAATTGGTGCAAAAAAGGAAATTCTGAAGATGCTAAAGAAACAGATTCTAACTTAGTTTTTAATCCACAATATAGAAGAATTAAAGCTTCTATTGGGTGGGCAATTCCTCCTGGTAATTTATTCTTTGAATTATTTCCTCCGGATATACAAGAAAAAGTAAATGGAACATTTAAGACTGAGATAATAAATCTTCTTGAGAGTTTAAAGCTGCATCTTTTCTTGGAAATGACAGATTATGATTTAAATTTTAGTAACGATGGAAAAATAGAATTATCAATTAACTATAGAGCTGCCGTAGAAGGCGAGTTAAGTGAACCCGAGGCTAACATTTTTTTTCGCTTGGAAAATCAAGTTAAATCAACCAATAAAAAACGTGACAGGGAACTGGCAGCCATCACAAAGGAACGCAAGGAGGCGATCGAGGATCTTAAGAAGAAAAAGGGCTCAATGTCTGACGAGGAATATACGAAACAACGTAAGAAACTGCAAGACGCGTCCAATGAAGAATTCACAAGAAAAGCTGGCGGATACGAGCGCCGGGCCGCCGCAACAATTAACGGCCGAAAGCTTTATTGGTATTCCTACTTTTTGGATGAACTGCAAAGTACA
>Ga0208790_1000435_pt1 | contig 20944 bp, 18 predicted proteins | sample 10_taG_FD_184083 | JGI IMG/M metagenome (GOLD analysis project Ga0208790, IMG submission 184083) | Marine viral communities from the Subarctic Pacific Ocean - 10_ETSP_OMZ_AT15264 metaG (SPAdes) (version 2) | ecosystem: Environmental > Aquatic > Marine > Oceanic | place: Pacific Ocean | collected... | reverse complement strand
CTGATCGAAGTAGTGACACCCATTCCAGCGTGGCCGGCTTAGCTCAGCTGGTAGAGCATCTGATTTGTAATCAGAGGGTCGGGGGTTCGAGTCCCTCAGCCGGCACCAGAAAAAACAAGGGGTTAGCAATTTTGGTGCGTTTCAGCCTATGGTCTTCGGAAGCACAGCGGAAGCGCCGTTCGCGCAAGTCCGATGTCAAAGACTGCCACTTGAATCGAAGTTTATCAGGCTTTCTGGTGGCCCTAGGCGTTTGGCTCTAGCCTCAACATCATTCCAGTAAGAGTCGTTCCCGGGTGATGGCTTGAAGTAGCCGCGTTCAATCGCAATCGGAATGTCGTCTATGGGAAGTATGACGAAAAAGCCGGATTCCCATCTTTTTCGCACAGCGCTAGTGGCGGCTGCTTCGCCCGTGAGGATCATGGGTCGCCAACAGGCGGTGTCCAGATTTTCCAGCGTGTCGCCAGCGCCCCGGTCTTTCAACTCTCGAAGGCAGCTCTTGAGCTCTTCCATAACATAATTTTTGGCGGCCAATGGCAGGTAGCTGAAATAGCGGAGTTTTCTTTTGCGTTGTCGGTTCCGGATGATGCCGTTCTGGATGTCGTTGACGCTCGACAGGAATGCATTGGTTTGATTCCGGAGGTCCAAGACGATTTCGTGTCCTTCGAAAGTCGCAATCGAATATTGCGCGGCCACGATAGTTGTTGAGGAACGCCTAATGGTATCCTGGGGCAATTTGAACTCCAGTATGAAATTCTGCCCCGCATTCTACCAGGATGGACAGAACGTGCTTGAGATTCCTTTGAGTGGAGTTACCAATATCTGAATAGTAGAAGTTGGGCAAACAACCGCGGGGGTGGCATGATCGATTCGTTAACAGGAAATAAGCTTGGTTTGTTCGGCTTGGCGTTGATCGCCTGCGTAAACTTAACTGGGTGTTCGGGTGAACCTGATACCAAGCTAAGCGAGCAGTCGGGGGAGCAGTCATCTCTGGGGGGGCAGGCGCCAGCGGTCTTGTCCGAGAGTATTCAGATAGTCCCAGTCGTTAGCCCAAAAGGGCAAACATCGACGAGCGAGCCCGAAGTGAAGGTAGCGGTCCCTCCCTCTGGGCTATGGGCCTTATGGGCGTTTTTTTCCTCAATTCTAGCTATCGCTTCCGTATCGTTGTCTGCTTACTTGCTGATCTGGCGGAGAAAATTGCCGGATGGGCAAGTATCAGTACTTCCTGAAGTTGTTGTGCAAGCGATGGAGAAACTGGTCCGGCACAACCTACAAAGCATCAAAATTGCTGAAGCCGATCGAACAGATGCGCAGGAACAGCTCAAACAGGTCCAAAGCAGTTTTGACATTTTTTCTGAGCTGGCCGCTAAAAAAGATGCTCAAATTGATCGCTTGCAACAAGGCGGCGATAAGCAGGTTTATCGACAATTTTTGAAACGCTTCGTGCGGGTCTTGAACATGGTCGACGATGATATCTCCGAGGACCGAGCCGCCAGAAAAGACACGAAAGCGATCGAAAACTTGAGGAATTACCTGTGGGACGCGCTTACAGATGTTGGGCTCGAGGAGTATTCGCCGCCACTCAGACGAGACTATCGGACCGAAGTGGGCGTAGCTGATCGCCCCAAGGCTATCCCTACCAATGACCCTGAGTTGGATTGGACTATTTCGTCAGTTTCAAGGTGTGGGTACGTCATGAACACTGGGCAGGACCCACTCATCGTTGCTCCCGCTAGTGTGGAGATTTTTCGTTATCAAAAGGCTGGAGATTGAACATGGGAACTATAGTTGGAATTGATCTCGGTACGACGTTTTCTGCGGTAGCTCAGCTAGATGATGTTGGCCGCCCAGTGATTGTTTACAATGAGGATGGTCTAAATATCACCCCTTCTGTGTTGACGTTCGAGGGGGAAACGAGGATCTTTGTAGGGGAGTCAGCACGCAAGCAACTTGAAGAGCCCAACACTGTTGGCCGCTTTAAGCGTGAGATGGGAACTCAGCAAGTTTATAAGACTCTTGGAGGCGAATACACACCTCGCCAGCTCAGTACATTTGTTCTTAAAAAGTTGAAGGAAGAGACCGAGAAAAAGACCGGTCCAATTTCTGAGGCAGTCGTTACTATTCCAGCCAATTTCTCGAACGAGGCTCGCGAAGACACGTTGGCCGCCGCGAAAGCTGCGGGATTAAATGTCAAATACATAATAAATGAGCCTACAGCGGCAGCAATGTATTTCGCGCAGAGTTCCGGCAAAGACCTGGGCGGTGTCTATGCAGTATTTGATTTGGGGGGAGGAACATTCGATGTCACGATCATGCGCATCAATGGTAAAGACATAGATGTTCTTGCTACTGAGGGAGTGAGCCGGCTCGGTGGTGATGATTTTGACAAGAAAATCAGAGAGATTGTCACCAAGAAATACGAGGCAGAAAAAGGCGGAACGGTCGCCAAGGACGACTTCACACTGAATGACGCCGAGGACATTAAGAAGGCGCTGTCAACAAAGGATGATCACAGGGCACGTACGTTTGGTTCCGCCGGCAGGGCCGATGTCTCAGTATCTAGGGGCGAGTTTGAGGAAGCGGTATCAACATACATTGCTCAAATCGAAATGCTCTGTGAAACAGCAATAGAGGAAGCTGAAATTAGTGTTGGGGAAGTGGAGGAAGTGATTCTCGCAGGTGGAAGCACGCGTATCCCTGCAATCCAAAATTCAGTGGAGAGAGTTTTTGGAAAGAAGCCGGTCTCCTTTGGTAATCCAGATGAGATAGTGGCGCTGGGTGCTGCGGTCTACGCTGCATTGAAGGCGGACCCGGGTAATCTTAATCCTCTTCAAAAGAATGCCGTCGCTGGCGTCAAAATTTCAGAGGCTACAAGCAAATATTTCGGAACCATAAGCGTGGGCCTAAATCAGGCGAAGCAATCGGCGGAACTTCAAAACTCCATCGTAATAGAGAAGGGAACAAAAATACCCTGCTCGGTTACCAAAACCTTTTATACTATGAGCGAAGGTCAGACGGCGGTGAATTGTACCGTCACCGAAGGCAATACTCCTGAAACGGACCCGCGATTCGTTCGTGTGATTTGGGAAGGTGAGTTGGGGCCGCTTCCTGCTGGGAGGCCGGAAAACCAGCCAGTTGATGTTACGTTCGCTTATACCGTCAATCAAACGATGGAATGTTCGTTTTTAGACGTTGAAAGCGGAAAGTCCTCGTCTGTAGAGTTATCTCAAAATTCACACGACATTGACGCGTTCGATATTGAAAAATTTGTGGTTGAATAGCCATGGAACTTATCGGTGGATTTCTTCTCATCATCGCCATTATCTTTTGGCGTCCCCTGCTGGTGCTACTGTTCAGGGTCGGAAAGACCGGAGTCGAAACGGCTGTAAAGGGTGGTGATTTTGGCGAACGCCTGAAACAGAATGTCAGTGGCATGGGGGCGATGGATGTGCGCGTTCAACGGCGCACCCTCTCTCAGGAGGGCGAACCTGCGGTTTTTGATGTTCAGGCACGTGGGCTTTTTCCTGTGTATCGTCCGACAAGAGTGATGTTTATCACATCAGTTTGTGATGAGACGGATCCTGATGACACCAAACCAATCTTATCAAGTGTCGATGATTTTAGCGAGCCACACACCATAGCATACCAATTTGCTACAGAGCCGTTTGTTGTAAATCCAGACTATGGGTACGCTGACTGGACAAATGTTGGTGTGCTGGTTCTACCTCTTATGACTCCTCCCATGCGGGGGGAGCGAAAGTTGATGATTATTGTTCGCTTTGTGGATGCGGCGAATGTTCCAGATATAGCACTTGGGTTTCATGACCCGAACGGACCGAGCCCGCTCGCGACGTTTATCAAGCGCGGTAGCTGGACCTTTAATGAGAAGGGCTATGAGGAAACTGCTCGGGAGCGAGATAGGCAAAAGCCCCTATTTGTCTCGCTCGCTGTTGCTGTGGCTATGGCGGATCAGTCGTTTGACGATTCAGAGGGAGAAGTAATTAGGTTGTGGATCGAGAAGCAACTCTCCACATTGCCCTCGTCCAGACGGGAGTTAGTGAAAGATAACTGCAATTTTGCCCTACGTTCTTCATTTGATCAGGGGCGCCAGGGGAGCCTGTCCCTTGGCAAGATTTGCGAGCAAATTGCGGAGTGCACAGTCCACTCAGAACGTTATGAGGCGATGGAGCTTTGTCTCGATGTTATGGCGGCAGATGATCGAGCAGACCCAGCTGAACTGAAAGTCATTCGTCAAGTGGCGGAAGTTCTTGAGCTTGATCTGGATGAGTTGAAACGAATGAAGGACCAGCGGCTTGTCGGGCTGTCCTCCGCTGTTGAGGGTGTTCAGGCAGAACATTCATTGGAGGATATTCTGGATATAGATCCTTCTTGGCCAAAGGATCGCATTCGCAAACATCTGCGGGCTGAGTTTAAGGTTTGGAACGGCAGGCTGAACAATTTGACTGATTCTGGAGAGCGAGCAAACGCGCAGAGAATGATAGAGCTGATATCGGAAGCGCGGGAAAAATATGGCTGATCCGCTTGAAGAGGCGAGGAGGCGCGCTAATTCCGTTCGGTTTGCGGGCGAGAAAGAGAACAGGGTTCTGAACTCTAGTGACCGCGCGACAATCGCGAACCAAAGACCATTGCGCAAGGCTTTGGACATCACGAAAAGCGTTACGCCGGAACTCTATGATGTGGTCGCAACTGTCTGCGCAAAGCTCTCCGTTTCGATGGAATCCGTTCGTGCCCGGGTCTACCCTTCAGAGGAGCTACAGGCGCATTGCTCGCTTTGGGGCGGCGGATGTTTGATTGAGGTAACTTCGTCTCTAGTTGAACATTTGGATTCTCATGAGCAGGCCTTTGTGATTGGACACGAGCTTGGACACTTTTTGTTAGATCACCATTTTTTAGATCTACCAGAAGCTCAGAGCACGGCACGCTTCCAAAAATTGCGAGCCCGTGAAATTTCAGCTGACCGAATTGGTTTGATTGCAACGACTAGTCCCGAAGCGGCCATGCGCGCAATCATGAAGTCCTTTTCCGGTCTTTCAGAAAAGCGTCTCCGATTTGATGCCGCAAGTTTTTTGCGGCACGCATTCAACACAGAAAATGTACATGAATTGGCCGCGTCGAAGTGGGACACACATCCAAGCTTTGCGGTTCGGGCCCGTTGCCTAGTCCATTTTATGCCGCTGCGTGATCGAACTCTAGGGGAGCGATGGATAGTGGAGTTCAATAAGATTGAGCAGAGAGTCCTCCGGGACATTGAACGGTATAGTGAGATTGCTGTTCAAAGGTATCAAACAAAAACACTCGAAAATTGTCGCGAATGGATTTGGGTGTCAGCTGCGATAGAGGGGGGGAAGATTTCGGCCAAGAGTATGTCGGTTTTGGAGGAAGACCTTAATGCAGATTTTGTCGAAAAAGTCCGCGCAAATTTCTCTGAAATGAGGGCATTTGACGTCGATGATATCGTCAGTTCAAACTTGGTGAGTGCCATCAATAAGTATTGCGAGTCTGGATCTGATAGCGAAGTGCGCGACGTAGTTGAATTGTGTGAAACTGTTGAAAGGCGATTCAATCTCAACCAAGCAAGCAATGCAGCACGAAAGATCTGTGAAAGTTTTGAAATTTAACCGTAGTTTCAAATCCAATCGGGCGTGCCAGTTTCGGTAATCCTGTCGCCTTTTTTGGATTGCATTTTTTAGTGCCGCGCCAGTGAGCTTTTACACCACGTACCTAGTTGGGACGGCGTTAATCAGAATGTTGCTATCAGGCTCATACCTTGTAACGCTTGCGAATGCCCAGCAAGTGATCATTCATTACATGACAAAGTAGATCCTCCGCACGCCAGTCCTCTTCCTGCAGGCGCCAATAGGTCTTCCAGTGCATTCCCTTGGGTTTTGGTGGAAAGGGATTGGAAAAGCCGGCCTGTCCGCCAAGGCGTTCACGCACCTCGTGAGCGCGTTTCCAGGGATGTTGCGGGAATGGATCGTACTGCGAGGCATAAGTAAGACGCTGGCACTCTCTGCAGCGATACAGGCGGCGTCCGTATAGTACTTTCCGGCGCTTCTGGCAGTCGGGACATATAAACCAGTGCCGGACGCCGCCAAAGTTAGGTTTTGTCAGGTCGAGCAGGATTGGGTCGCGAATGTCTTCCCACTCGTCACCGCGCGATCTCGACCGGTAGATCAGCGTCACGCGATCCAGTTCATCGGAGAACAGAAGGCGGATGCTGGCGACGCTCTCGCCGCGTCGTTTCCAGGATATGGAAACCAGTCCCGGCCGTAGGCAATCCGTGCGTTTCAATCGGTCAATATCAAGACGCCAGAATGCAGTGTCTTGAGGGGCGCCCCGCCAGTTTCCGGATCCGATGCCGCCCATTCTATTTTTTCGAAATCAATAGCGAAGTTAGCATGGCTTCAATTCAATAAATCGGAGATCACGGTGCGCTGCTGCACCTATAGTAGGTGCAATATTGCACCTGATCAAAGGTGAAACCCTCCATGAACGTTGGTGAAACTGCGGGCACTTCAGGGTGCAAAAATGAACCACTCTTATATATCTCCCCGTAGGGGTGCGGCATTCACTGCACTAAGTTCCGTAACGTTTACAGATGTGTTGATTGCTTTCTTGCGCTGCATTTTTGAAAGCGGCCGCTTCCTGCGCTCGTTTTGATATTTGTCTTCGACTGCTTTTATGCGCTCTTTGGCATGTTCAATGCTCCTAAAGCGTTTCCACTCATTTGTCGGTGGAGCGGACAAAGAACCGTCGCCATACATGGTGAGCCGATACAGGTTGGGTGCGTCCTTCCCAAGCAGTTTCCCGGAGCGGACAACGGCGACCAGCCCTATCGCTTCCAATTCGCGCACGGCCTTTGGAACCGACTGGTAACGAATGCCGCAATGTTCTGACAATTGCTGTTGGGAAACCCGTAGCTCGCCATTTTCCGAACGCCCATGTGCGAGGTGTTCGTCTAATAGGCGAAAAAGGATTTTAAGCGCATTTTGGGAAAGGGCCATCAACGCAGGCGAGCGTAATAATTCGTGTGTAAGATGCAGCCATGGTTCGTCGGTAGGAGGGTTTATGTACCGATATGCTTTTGAGCGCGGCTTTCCTGACGTGCGCCCCTTGGTATTCGGCTTCCCATCAATCGCCACCTGTCACGCAGCCTCGTCGCCGACATCAGAGGTGCTTTTGCGCTTTCGTGCAGTCATCCACTCGTCGAGGTCGTCGAGATCATAAAGAACCGAGCGGCCCGCCTTTATGAACGGGGGGCCCTTGCCGGTGAGTCGCGATTTGGCGAGCCAGGAGGCACTCAGGCGCAAATGGCGTGCGGTCTCTGTTGGCGATAGGTATCTTCTCTCAGTCATGCCCACCTCGATCATTTCGTGTTCGTCACGAGATCAACTGCTATGGCTGAGGCTTTCTGTGACCCACGATATATAGCAGAATCTGTAGAAATTGATACTTAAGGCGCCTGAGAAACGTGTGGAATTGCAGTGAATCACACAGGCAATCCACAGGATTGTCACAGGTGCGTTCACAGGTTTATCCACAGCTTTTTATGGGCGAACGAATTGTGGGTTTATCCAGTTTTCATGGCGTCATCCACCCGTCCGCCTATTGTATCTGCGGCCGCCTTCACCGGATCATCAGCTAGGTGTGCATACCGGGCTGTGGTGGCGGTTCCGCGATGACCGAGTAGTTTCCCGATGATGGGGAGTCCCATGCCTGACGATGCTCCTACACTTGCGAAGGAGTGTCGGAGGTCGTGAATCCGCACGCCTTTCAGCCCGGCAGTTGCCGAGATCACTTTCCAAGGGTCTTTCAAATTGGTCAGAGGCGTTTTGCCGGATCGCCGAGCTCTATCTGATCGACCTCCAGGCACAACATAAACGGCACTGTTTTTGCCTTCCTGATCCGCAAGAAGTTTTATTGCCGGGGCAGGTAGATACAGGTGCCTGCGCCCGGTCTTGCTGTCTGTCAGCAAGGCACGAGAATTTTCCCAATCTATGTCGTTCCACTTCAGACCGAGTATCTCGCCTCTGCGAGCGCCAGTTAGGACGATCAGGCGAATAGCAAGTATGGCAGACGGATTCACCCAAACCCGGCCCCCAGCCTCGTCTTGCAATTCAAATCGATCAGCCTTCCGCAGTACTTCACCGAGCTGACCAAGTTCTGTGGGAGATAAAAATCGTTCACGCTTTTCCTCCCGGAACTTTTTCACGTGACGGCAGGGATTGGTGCCATCACGTCTCCAGCCCCAGACCTCACAAAGATTGAGAACCTTGGAAATCAATGAGAGAAGACGGTTGGCCTGATATGGGCGGTCTGCCAAGCGCCGATGAAAGCTAGAAATCTGCTCTCGCGTGACTTCGGCGACCTTCCTTGATCCGAACTCTGGTGCAAGGAAAAGCCGGATCAGACGCTTGTCCTCCTTGGCGCTGGATCGCTTCTTGTGCACGTCGGCATGCTCGGTCTCATACCGGCTGAATGCGTCTGACATGCGTGGTGCGCTTCGATAGGCGATTCTGTCGCCGCCCGGATCTCCTCCCTCCGCGACCTGCAGTGCCCACGTCTTGGCGATGCTACGGGCTTCTGAGGGGGTGAGCGAACCATGCGCCCCAATTCGGGGGCGGCGAAGCGTGCCGTTACGGCCGCCGCCGACGCGGTACTGGAACACATATGACTTCGAGCCGGCCTTGGTGATTCTCAGGCCAAAGCCCTTGATCTCGTCATCCCAAATAAAGCGGTCCCGACCATCGGGTTTAGTAGCATCCACAATAGTCTTTGTGAGTCTCGGCATGTGATTCCAACCTCCAGTTTTGGAAGCACTGTGGAATCACCAACTAGGAAACCCAGTGTTGCTTCGTCAATGTGGGGAACAATAAAGCAACGTAAAAACAGGGTCAAAGGTATTCTGAGGAAGCGCGGGGAATTGCTCGAAAAAACTAAACCCTAAGATTTGTAATCAGAGGGTCGGGGGTTCGAGTCCCTCAGCCGGCACCAGCAAAAACAAGGGTCTACCCCCTGTTTCGCGGGAAACGCGATGTGGAATTAGCCCGCAACCGGTAAAAATGAGATTGATCGCGCTGGTCGCCTGCGTGAGGCTGGATTATCCGACACGGGCATCAACTTCGCACACCGGCCATCTTTTCTGGCGAGCAGAGCAAGGCGGTCGGACCGTCATTTCATATCCGGAATGCCTGCTTGTCTCCGTTGAATTTGGAAAGACCGTGGCGCAATTCCAGATACCTTGCGTGATGTGTGCGCGGCTCAAATCTGTGTTTCGTCGCGCGTGAAGCGGAACAAGCTGTTCAGTTGTGAGCTAGTGTAACTGCCCGCAGATACTCATAGGATACAATTCATGCCCAATACTCTGACACCCGCCGCATCGTTTCCTGACATCGAGGTTGCCACACTGGGTGGGGGTGACGCCAAGCTCGGCGTCCCCAACCGGGAGCACGGGAACTGGAGGCTGATTGTAGTCTATCGCGGGAAGCATTGTCCCATCTGCAAGACTTATCTGACAGAGCTGAATGGCATGCTTGATGATTTTGCTGCGATCGACGTTGATGTCATCGCGGTTTCTGCTGATCCGGAAGAGAAGGCGAAAGCCTCTGCCAGCGATATCGGCTACATGGGCACGATCGGTTACGATCTCAGCACTGCGCAGATGACCGAGCTAGGCCTATTCGTTTCTGACCCCCGAAGCCCGGAGGAAACTGACCGCCCCTTTGCAGAGCCGGCGACGTTCGTCGTGAGGAATGATGGCAAGTTGCAGATCGTGGACGTATCGAATGCCCCGTTTGCGCGTCCTGCGCTGAAGGGCTTGCTGGATGGCCTTACCTTTATTCGCAAGAAGGATTATCCGGTACGAGGCACTCACACTGGATAAGGATTAGCATTCAGTCAAGTTGCGGGTCGCCGCCCCCTGGACTGGATGTTGATCCACCCAAAACCGGCTTGGCCAAGAGTGGTTCAAATAACGGATCAGTGCGCGTTTTTCTGGCACGAAGGGCGGCGGAAATATCATGCGTGCTCCACAATGCCGACTGCGTACGGGCAGACCATTCCAGGGAATCCGCAACAGAATGGTCACGTGCCCATCGCAAGGCGGCCTTTGTCCCTGCGATGGCGACAGGTGCCTTCCTGCACACCTGATCTGCGGCGGCCATGGCCAGTTTGATCGCCGCATCCGGCGTATCCGCAAGGCGGGTCACAAAGCCATGCTGGGCCGCTTCGTCCGCATGCAGTGTCTCGCCCAAAAATGCCATCTCTTTTACAACCGGCTCAGGCAAGATTTTCGGCAGGCGCTGCAATGCCCCGACATCCGCCATGATACCTGTATTGATTTCCTCAATCCGGAAATAGGAGTCGCGGGTCGCGTATCTGAGATCGCATGCTGCGGCCAGCTCCAGGCCGGCGCCGAGGCAAGCGCCCTGTATTGCCGCAAAAACGGGGAAGCGTGCGCGCTCCAGGCAAGAGAAAGTCTCCTGCAAGGAAAGAGCGAGATGGTAGAAGCTCTCGCGGGCGCCGGGCGAGTCAGGCTCGGGGATACCGCCGGCAAATTCATCGAGATCCATTCCTGCGCAGAAATTTCGTCCGCCTGATGACAGAACCATGGCGCGTACTTCCCCACTGCGATCGAGCGCGGAGATATCGGGTGCTAGTCCATTCCAGAATCCGGCGCCCAACGCATTCCCTGACTGGGGGCGCTCCAATATGAGGTGGGCGATTCCTGCGTCCAGTCCGATCGTATATCCAGGCATATTTCAGGTCCTTTACATGCAAAAGAGGTCGTAAGGACCCTTTTATTCAATGTGCCAGTTTTGACAATGATTCGGTGCCCGGAATCGCTCTGGTGCATGTGTGATAAAAAAATAAAATTAAAACAAAGCAGTAAATTGAGGGGTGATTGAGGCGAAGTGATCCGCAGACGCGCGATTTTGTGAAGGTGAGTGATCTTGGTTTCAAAAAGGGTCTTGACGGAAACAATTAACGAGGGACATCTTGCGGTATAACAAAAAGAACCCTCGCACCGCGGGGGTAAGGGAGGGAACAATGTTGAAACGCGCTCTTGGCGCCACCGTTTCGGTGTGCGCTTTTGCCATGGTCATGCAGTCGGCCGCCGCGCAGGATGTCTCAGGCGAGGCTGAGCCTGAGATGGAGTCCCGTACTCTGAGTACGGTCACGGTTACGGCCACGCGGCGAGAGGAAAATATTCAGAGTACGGGAGCTTCGGTTTCGGCGCTCGACAGCGAGGCATTGCTCGACCGGTCGGTCCAGTCCGTCGAAGATGTCGCAGACATGGTTCCGGGACTTCACGTTTCCAACTATCAGGGAGACACGTCCATTTTTATTCGTGGCATCGGTACGCCGGTCATCGTGGCCGGTGCCGACAGTTCCACGGCGACCTATCTGGACGGAGTCTATTTGTCGCGCGCGGCTGCAATTGGTCCTGGTTTCTTTGACATAGAGCGCGTGGAAGTCTTGCGCGGTCCACAGGGAACCCTCTACGGGCGCAACGCCACCGGTGGCGCCGTCAACATCATCACCAAGCGCCCCACCGATGAATTCGCCGGCGAAGCGCGACTGATCCTTGGCAATTATGATCGCACGCACGCATTCGCCGCCCTGAGCGGCCCTCTCAATGACCGTGTGCGGGCCCGTCTGGCGGTCCAGAAGGAGGATCGCGACGGGTACACGACGGTTCATCTGCCACGTGGGACACTCCCCGCATCCCAGCCCGATCGCACATTCGATGCGGAGGACAAGCACGACATCACCGCCCGCGCCACGGTGGAGGTCGATTTGACGCCCACCGCCATGCTCACCTTGACGGGGGACTATTACGAAGCGGACGATCGCGCCAACGTCTTCCATTTTGCGAGCCTGGGGTACCAGGATGAAGTGCCGGGCTGGCTCGGGACTCGCGAGGGCTCCCAGACGCTGCCCTATTTCGGCATCAAGAATAGTGGCCGTATCTCGGCACCCGCCTCTCGCGACATCTTTTCGGCAGTCGACTATTTCAACGAAACAAGCGTGTGGGGTCTCACAGGGCGGCTCGACTGGGCCCTCGGCGACTATGATGTTCAGGTCATCACCGGCTACAAGAATTCAAATCCTGACTTCCAGAACTCGTTTGATCTCGGAGACACGTTCAATACCTACATCCATCGCGCCGAAGATCATGAGCAATGGAACGCCGATTTCCAGCTATCCTCCCCGTCCGGAGGACGTTTCAGCTGGATTGCCGGGGGCGGATACTTTTCTGAAGAGAATGATATCCAGAACAACATCTTTGGCGACTTCTGGGAGCCGATCCTTACGCAAGGCCTGCTTGATCTGCAGACTGCGGGTGTCCTGCCACCCTTTCCGGTCAGCATTCCGGAAAGCACGCTATGTTGCGAGCTGCACCTGAACGGGCGTCAGGAAACCGAAGCATTCAATATCTTCATTGATACGAGTTTCGATCTGACCGACAGGCTGACATTGAAGGCCGGTCTGCGATATTCCGAGGAAGAGCGTGACGGCTTCCAGAATTTCGACCTCGCCTTTCTCCCGTCAGCACCGGGCGGGTCTCTTGTTAGGTTTGCACCGGAAGTTCTGTTTTTCCCCAACGCCGTTAGTGAAAGCCGTGATGGTGTCCAGCCAGACCCGTTTGGGTTCGTGGTTGCACCAGTCGAGGGCCCTGCGACCTTTGATGCGACCACGCCGAAGTTCGCCCTTGAATGGACGGCTGCGGATGACCTGCTTCTTTATGCGAGCGCCCAGCGTGGCTTCAAGAGTGGCGGATACAATATTGGATCCAGCCAGCGAACCCCATACGAGCCAGAGGAAATCTGGGCCTATGAAGCCGGCCTCAAAGCTGGACTGCTCGACAAGCGACTGCGTCTCAACGCGGCGACATTCATATATGATTACACAAACCTGCAGGCGCAGGACTCGATCGCCAACCAGCCCATCATCCGGAACGTCGGCAAGGCAGAAGTCAGAGGGGCTGAAGTCGAGTTTGCGGCCTTGCTCGGCAATGTGTTTCAACTCGACGGGTCGGTAACCTATCTCGACGCGGTTTTTACCGAAGGCGAGTTGACTGAACCCTTGCGTCCCGCACCGCTGACGGATGAGCCGGGATCAACTCTTCGCAATCTTGATGGTTTGAGGCTGCCCCGGGCTCCGGAATGGAAAATGAATATCGGCGCTCAGGCAGACTTTGCGGCATTTGGCGGCGATCTGACCCTTCGGGCGGACTATGCCTGGCAGGATCAGGTCTTCTTTACCGTGTTCAATATCAATGCGGCGTCACAGGATAGCTATGGTGTCCTGCGCGCGCGGGCGACATATGCGCCAGGACACGGACAATACAAGGTCGCGTTGTTTGGGGAAAACCTGACAGACGAGACCTATTTCACCAACCAGATTCTTACGGGCACAACCTATGGTGCCGAATTCGTCGGTTCCCTCGGTGCGCCGCGTACGTTCGGAATCGAACTCTCCACCCAGTTCTAGAGGCTCAGCCAGAGGAAACCTCACAAGATGATGACCCCATTGGAAACCGCCCAGACCTGGTATGCCGGCGTGCATGAAGGTGACTTCGACAAATTGTTCGGAGTCATGGCCGAGGATTGTACGATCGAATTCTACGGTCCGAGTGTCATCCCCTTCGCAGGAATTTTTCGCGGCAAGGAGAAGTGCAAGATCTTTTTCGGCCATGTTGGCAATGATGTAGACATCGAGACGTTTCGTCAGGACGAGTTCATAGCGGAACGCGACAAGGTGGCGGTGACCGGGCATCTACGCATGGTGCTGAAGGCGACGGGGCGCCTTTACGCGGCTGATTATGCGCACATCCTTACCATTCGGGATGGACAAGTCATCCGCTTCCGGGATTTTCAGGATAGCGCTCAGGCTGTGCATGTCGCGTTCGACCTGACGACGCCGGAACGCTAGGAATGAACGCGCGTCCCGCCCTCGATTATCAGCTCAGCTCTTTGGGCTTTGCCGCGCCGCCCCCTTTCGGTTTTCGCTTTGCGGCCGCCTCCGAGGCCAGCTCATGATGGATTTCGGTTACTCTGGACAGAAAGTGAATGCCGGACCTGATTTCATCGTCGCTGAGACGTTCGACCATTGTTTCCACAAAGGCGGTGCCGTTGCGCATCATGCTTTCGACAAACTGAACGCCGCGAGGCGTCAACACGACAAACTTCTCGCGTCCGTTTTCGGGGTCTTCGACCATTGTGATCAGGTTGAGGGGCGGCTTGGACAGCGCACGGAGGGATTTCGAGATCGCCGAACTCGTTACTTCGTACCAAGACGCCAGCGCATGCGCGATGTCCTTGCGACGCATCTTCTTCCCATCAGTGCCGCGCGTATGGATGGTCCAGAGGAGACAGGCTTGCTGGCGTGTCAGCACGCCGCATTTGAGGGCGTCCTCAATCTGCATTCCGACCAGATAGTGGATCGGGAAAAACAGGTCGAGGAAATCCTTGCTCGATTGTTTGCGCTTCGAAAGGTCCATCCAGTCTCCGGTTCATTGCTGCGCCCTCGTCGATAAGCGAAGTCGAATCTCCCTTCAAATACCGAGTCTCCAGAATGCCCGACAAGAAGGAACTGCGCCATGTAACAAAAAGGTCCTAAGGACACAATAAACCAGCGCACGCAAATTCGAGCGCGATCCATACCCTCAACAATCATGCCGGTTGCCAGCACCGCGCTGGGCCGCTGCACCCGGGAGAAGACCAGATGACACAAGCCTCCACCAAGCCTTACATTCCTGATGAATTTCACGTGCGGGATCTTTATCACCCGGACGTAATGGCGAACCCCTATCCGTATTACGCGCATCTGCGCGACTTGCCGATCCAGTTTGGCCTTGAAGATTATCCGCCGGGCACCATACCCGGCTTGGACAAGCCGTATCCCGCGTGGGTCGTGCTGAAGCATGCCGATGTCCAGGAAGTTTGCCGCCGCGCAGATGTCTTCTCGTCGCGCGATATCATGCAGGAAGAATCCGAAGCGCCGACCCTGATGCTGGTCAATCATGACGATCCTCGCCACGCGGAGCTTCGCAAGATTGCCCAAATGGCGTTTTCGCCCAAACGGGTCATGAGCGACGTGGCGCCATGGATGGAGACAACGGTTGAAGCGCAGCTCGACATGGTCGGCGGCGGGACGGTAGATTTCATGCAAGACTTGGCGCCGAATTTGCCCGCGCTCGTAATGACCAAACTGATCGGTACGCCGGAGGAGGACTATGTCCTTTTGCGTCGCTGGGCCAATGCCTTCATGGTGACCTCTGACTTCACCCTGGCGGAGCGCCAGCAATGCAATATCGAGCTCTGGAATTACTATCAGTCAGCGGTCGACCAGCGCTACGCCGATATCGAGACAGGCAAACCGGTTCCCGACGACTTGATGTCTGCCTTCATCCAGACGGAGTCGAACGGGAGCCGTCTGACGCGTGAGGAAGTGGTGCGATTTTGCCTGACGCTGGTCGTGGCTGGCGCAGAGACCACGGGCTATCTCCTGGGAAATCTGATCGATGTGCTGGCCGATGATCCCGAGATGTACGCGACGCTCCGGACCGATCGTTCACTCGTGCGGGCCTTCATCGAAGAAAGCCTGCGCCGGGACGGGCCGGTTCAGCGTCTCCACCGGGTATGCACGCAGGACTACGAACTTGGGGGAGCGCAGATCAGAGAAGGGGATTGGGTGGCGATCTTCCACGCCTCTGCCAATCGAGACCCGACTGTCTTTGAAAGGCCGGATGAGTTTATTCTGAAGCGACCGAACATGATCAAGCAGGCGACATTCGGGCATGGTATCCATCATTGCATGGGGGCAGGGATTGCTCGCAATGAAGCTGCCCAGATGATCAACAGCCTGCTCAACCGCTACAGCCGCTTGGAATCAGCAGGTGAACGTGTGCGCCAAAGAGGCGGTCTGCTCAATTACGGCCTGGAGACATGCCCTGTGAATCTGGTTGTGTAGCAGATCAATTCCAGGTGACGTGGAAATGGAAAAAGGTGCGTGATCGTTGATGCCGCAATCCTGCATGGGGTCGCTCAAACGTGAAAAACCATGTGCTGCAGCATGGGCTTGCCAAGTAGGTTTTCCGCCCGGCCCGAATGAAGCGAACGGGGCGTAGGCCCTGAATTGCATTTCCCAATTCCATGTGGACGAGGGTGCGCATCCGTTTGGCCTCCAGATTGCCTGATAGCAATCTGGCGCGGTCAAATAAGCAAACTCGGATCATAATCTAGTTAAAGTCACGCCACGCCGTTGTATTTCTTGGTATTGAGGATAGTATTTCTCTCAGTATTCATGAAGCTATCTGTGTTCAGGCTAGTCGTTTGACTGACGAACATATTGATTGAACAAGTAGCTTCGAGGCTTCTGGAAACTGTATGACCAACCAACGGATCGACTGGGACAAACTGCGTGTCTTCAAGGTAGTTGCTGAACTGGGCAGCATGACATCGGCCGCGGCGCGGTTGAGGGAGTCGCCTCCGACAGTAAGTCGGAAGATTGATGAGCTCGAAGAATTTCTGAGCAGCAAACTGTTTACCCGGTCAACTCGCGGCATGGAGCTGACGGAGACCGGGAAGACGGTGCTGCGCTATGCGCGGCAGATGGAAGAGTCCGCCAATGAAGTGCTCAGCAAGGCGATCGGCAAGACCGATGGCACCGAAGGCCGGATCACGATTGGATCGGGTGACGGTGTCGGACCGTACTGGATCGCCCCGCGCCTGGCCGAGTTCCAGACAGCGCATCCAAAGGCGCAAGTTCGAATGCACGTTAAGGCAGAGGAGCCGGACCTGCTGAACGACGAGGCGGACATCTCGATCCAGTTTACCGAACCTCGGGACCCGGAGATTATCTCGCACAAACTGGGCACACTTCATTATATTGGTTTCGCATCCAGAGAGTACCTCGACGCGCAAACGAGTCAGCCTTCCAGCATGTTCGAGTATCATCAGTACAGGTGCATTTTGCACGAATCATATGTTCAGCAAGTTGAGCGATGGGCCCCCAAGGCGCATGAGTTGAAGAAAATGATCGATTTTGCGTTCGTCACGAATTCGGCAAGCGCCATGATCACGTTGTGCCGGAGAGGTGGAGGGATCGCGCTGCTGCCGACATACCACCAGGATGTCTACCCGGATCTCGTCGCATTGGACATGTCGGAAGTGGCGCCGATCCAGTTCTGGATAGCGTATACGGAGCAGACGCGGCGGTCACCGCTTGGCAACCTCATGATCGAATGGATCAAGTCGCTATTTGACAAGCAGGTCTCGCCCTGGTTCACGGACGAGTTCTATCACCCAAAGCAGCGGATCGAAGCTGAAGCCGAATTTCACGAAAGCGTGTCGGTGCCAAGAGTCACCGGCACGTAGATCCTTTTGGGATCAGTCGCTCGACATGACCCGCAAGACTTTTGCCATCATCGAAAGGCGCTCTTTGGAGGGCGTACGGTCGATCCAGGAATGGCATTCTGCGCGAACCTTTGCGGACGGATCAGCGTCCTTGTCATCGTCAGCGTTCTCGTCTTCGAAAAGGCTGGCGATTGAGACGCGCAGGACTTCCGCGACATTGGCAAGCATTCCGGCGCTCAATCGATTGGTGCCGGTCTCATACTTCTGAAGCTGTTGATGGCTGATGCCGAGTTCAGAGCCAAGTTCAGCGAGGGTCAGGTTTCGATCCAGACGAAGTTTTCGGATTTTTTCGCCAACCATCTGATCGACTGCCGTAGGGGCTCTGGAAGTAGATTGCTTCATGACCTGCTCGCTCCATATATCCATCAGAGGTAACCAGTTTTCCCGCAAAGGGTGTTATGGCAAGGATGCCACTACCCAAGAAAATGGAATGCACACTGAATTTTGCGTTTCATCCTGATTGCTGCCCCAATATTGGACCCGTTTGAAACACTGAAAAACCCATAAAAAGCAGCGTCATCTGCTATTGCTTAACCCAGGTTAAATCGCCCCCGATCCTACCTCAGATGGATTAAACCTCTGCAATTTTTAATAATCTTTTTTCCACTTTATTGAGAGCGTGGCATCGCCATCTGTAGTAGTTTCTGAAGTAACAGAGACCTGTGGTCTTGGCTCCCACTCAACTTCAACGGAGCTGCCTGCCGCGCCCGCCGAGTTTAACTCGAGATATACATCGTCTGCGATGTATTGTCCGACTCCTACTTGCGCCGAGCCTTCATCATTGGTTCCGAATGATAGCCGGTCCACACCAAGGGCGGCTTGAAGCCCGGATGTGGGGTCGAATCCGGAACTGTTACCGCTGAGTCGCGCAATTGAATTGGCCAGTTGAGCTGCTTCCAGCGCTGACAGGTCCACCGAGGACCGCCCGAATAGCAGGCGTGACAGAATTTCATCCTCTGGCAAATCGGGAGAACTTGTTAGCTCAATCGTGGGGCTCGTGGGTGTGCCTGTCAGGGCGACATTCGCTTCAAACCCGTTCACCGTCCGGTCTGCCTCTACCTCCAGGCGGGCCCGCCGCAGAGGACCGTCAAAATAGACGTTACCGCTGTCGAATATGAAGGGGCGCCCGGCTAGGTCCAGTGTTCCCCGGCGCATCGTCGCTATGCCGTTGAGGCGAGGATCGGCAGCCGTCCCGGTCAATTTCAGGTCTGCTCCCCATTCGCTTTCCAGTCCGCGACCATCAATGAAGACCCGGCGATCCGCTGTGATCTGCATATCCAGCGCGAGTGAATGCCTGAGTGCGCTTTGGCCGTCACTTGCGTCGCCATCCTCTTTCCAGCGCACGTCGATGGCCTGTGCTTTGGATGATGGCAGGTTGTCGAGATTGAACCGAGCCGATCGTACGTCGACATTTCCGGAAACGGTCCGCTTGTCTGCGCCACCAGCGAGATTGACCTTGCCATCCACGCGAAGTGAGTCGCCATCCCGATTATAGACCAACAGGTCAGCAAAATCGGTCGTGAGTTTGGTGTCGTCTGCCGAGAGTGTACCGGACACGCTCACCGTACCGCCATCAGCCCCTTTGCCCCTTCCGCGCAAGGTTAGGGCCTGGTCGACATAATCTGTGTCCAGATTCAAATTCACGAGCCTGAGGCTTGTTGCCCCGAACTCATAAATGCCATCCGTCAGCTTTGCTTCAGCGCTGAATGCGGGTGTTGTGAGTGTTCCGGTCAGGTCGGCCGATGCGTCTATGACGCCGCCAATATCATGTCCATATGCCAGGGCGAGCGATCTCAAATCCGACAAGTCGCCCTGAAGATTGGCCGTTCCCTGCACGGGGCGCTCCATGTCCAGGTGCGCGATACCGTCTGGATTGGCAGCGACCGGCAGGGTCGCCGACCCCGCAAGTCGCAAGTCGCCATAATCGCCTGCGCCATCCACGATCAGCGCTCCGTTCCTCAGTCGACCTGCCAGATCAATGGCCAGGGCGCGCTCGAGCCCGGGTAACGGACCCTCGACATTCATATCAAACTGGCCTTCCGGATTTGCTCCGAATAACAGGAAGTCTCCATTGCCATTCACCATCACCCGGCGCGTGGCTATACCCGCTGAAGCCAGGACCGGAGCCAGGTCAACACTGTCGACCGTCAGGGTCATGCGGGGCGTACGGGTTCGCTCAGCAATGCGCGCTTCGATACTCCCGCCGAAGATGGCGATGTTTGCCTCGACCGAGGGAGTTTCGCCCAACCGCCAACTGACGGGCTGAACGGAGCGGACAGCCTCACCAAGCAAGGTGCCATCCAGTTCTATCTGGCCGCTAGGATACTCAGCCCCGAAATCCGCCTCACCCAATATGTTCAGCGAAGTGGGTCGGGCAGTATGTTCGCGTTCGACCTGTATTGCGAAATTGTAGCCTTCCGGGGCATTGCGAATTTGTCCGTCTACTGAGTCGAAGCGAAGCGACGGCGAGAGCCAAACATTCTGAACCTGGCCAGAGGCGGTGATCGACATGTCTTCATCCGGGGCCCGGTCCACGCTCAGTTCGACATCAAATGCACCGACATGCCGCGAGCCGAGACCAAATCGGTCTCCGACTATATTGAGTTTGAGGTCGAGCCCGCGCTCGCCGCCATACAAGAGAGACCCTGAAAGCTGGGCCGTCTCATAGTCGGATTGGATGTCCCGCAGTGCGAACACACCGTCAGACCAGGATGCCATGGAGGTGATCTCGACAGGGTGGTCGCCGGCAATACCTTGCAAGGCGACCGGACCCGCCCAGCCATCGCCCGACCGTCTGAGATCTACGGACGTTTGCAAATCAGAGATAGCAATGGAGCCACGGCTAAACGCGCCGCCTGAGGATGCTAGGCTTATAGCATCCACGCCTCTTGGGCCGGAGAGTTGGAAGATGCCGGAGCTGAGGTCGATTACCGAACCCGAGATAGGGATGGCATCGGACTGTGTGAATTGGCCCGACAGGTTCGCGGCCCCGCCAGGTGCGTAAGTGCCCGATAGGGACAGGTTCATATTGTCGCCATCTATTCTGGCGGTCCGTACACGATAAGAGGAGTCTGCTTTTTGAACTGTGGCGCGCAGCCGCGCGATATTTCCGAAAGCTTTGGCGGCCGTCGCATTCATCTCATTTATACCGTGCGCGTTGACGTCTGCGACGATTGATGGGGCGGCAAACGGACCCGTCACCGCGACGCTTCCGGTGGCGGATAAGTCGGGTGCGGATGACAGGAGGCCAGACACCTGTTGAAGCCGCGCCTGAACGTCAAGTGTCTTCTCGCGTATACTGATCGCACCGCTTGCTGCTATGCGTCCTTTGGCAAGACGTGCAGTCGAAGGGTCAAGGGTGACGACCCCGGTGTCCCGGTTGTAGTCGCCCGCGACATCCACCCTCGGTGATTGGCCTGCGATCCGGCGACCCGTCGCGTTCGATGCCATGATGCCGGTGCCCGTCAGCGACCCTTTGAAGTTAACATATCGTCCGGTAGATA
>Ga0208790_1000432_pt1 | contig 20971 bp, 20 predicted proteins | sample 10_taG_FD_184083 | JGI IMG/M metagenome (GOLD analysis project Ga0208790, IMG submission 184083) | Marine viral communities from the Subarctic Pacific Ocean - 10_ETSP_OMZ_AT15264 metaG (SPAdes) (version 2) | ecosystem: Environmental > Aquatic > Marine > Oceanic | place: Pacific Ocean | collected... | reverse complement strand
GCTGGCATCGGATCCGGTAAAGCAAAGGCCATCGGGCAAAAGGCTCTTGCATACGGAGCTAAACAGACCGGAAAAGCCCTCGGCCGTCTCGGGGCCGGAGAAGAGGGCGCCAAGACCGCTGCAATCGCCACAACAGCAGGAAAAGGATTCGAGAGAGGCGCAGCTAAGGCGCGCGCAAAAGGTACCGCCGCCGAGATAAAAAGTCTCCGCAAAAGCTATGCCCGAAAAATGGACCGACCATATAAAAAACTTAACGTCATCCTTAAGAAGATGATTGCAGATGCAGAAAAATTGAGCTTAAACCAGGATGCGGTTGCCGCCACCGCACAAATCGCGCTTCAAAATCTCGCTAAGGTGATAGAGGAACTATACGACGGTGAAGTTGCAACCGGAGGAGGGGGAGAAGATGATGTCTCGGACACCGATACGGAAAGGCTCAACGAAAACGAGGTAGACCTCGTCAGGAAGGGCGTTCGAGAGATACTCGTACCCAGAAAAAAGCTTCTCATCCGAGTTAAACAATCCAAGAAAAGGAATAATTAAAAATGGCCAGAGTTTTATTGCGAGAATATTATGCTCTTTGCGAAGGAGGTGTGTGTCAAGATCTTTTGACTGAGGCCGAAAAAAGAGACATCACAGAGAATAATTCCATGTATTTAACTGGTCTTATGCAGCACTGCGATGTCCGGAATGGCAATGGGAGGGTTTATCCTCAAAAGACCCTTATGAGGGAGATTAAAACATACCAAAAGCTTGTCAAAGAAAAGCGAGCCCTTGGCGAACTTGATCATCCAGATGATTCTGTCATTAATTTAAGAAATGCTAGCCACATGGTTACCAATATTTGGGCAGACGGCCCAAAAGTTATGGGAACCGTTAAGGTTCTTAACACCCCAGCCGGCGGAATCCTGCGCGCCCTTGTTGAATCTGGGTGCCAACTTGGTATTTCGTCACGAGGCCTTGGTTCTGTCCGTGAAAGCACACAAGGAACAATGGTCGAGGATGATTTCCAGCTTATTTGTTTTGATTTCGTCTCAGAGCCTTCGACCCCAGACGCTTTTATGAACTTGCAGGAAGGCAAGAGATATGATGAACCCAACATTTTTACAAAAGCCGATAGGATTAACCGAGCTTTGAATAGCATCTTGGGAGATAAATGAGATGAACGAAAAATTGTGGTCCGAACATCAGAAAACAAAGATGCTCACGGAAAATTGGAGAAAGTTTCTCAAAGAAGAGGTAGAGCAGGTGGGGGACTATACCATTGTACAGAGATCGGATGGTAAAACGGTGTTAATACACAAGGATACTTTTGATCATATTGGGACACATCAAAAGCCAGGAATTGGTTCTGTTTTTTTTGGAAATATAACTCCTGAAATACTCATTAATCAGAGTCAAAAAGTCCATATCAAGCCCACTGGTGGGTTTAGCCCATCCGAAATTCCCGGCAGCGGCGCCGAATTAGTTAAGCCCCTGTGGTGGGTGAAAAAGAATCTTCCTGATGCTCAATTTGACGTTACTCATAAAGATGATTACGATCCAGTAAAACAAGAAAAAATTAAGGTCCCGGTTGTGGCTGCGAAAACCTCCAAACCTATTGATGACCCTTTATTTGCTACCGATGAGGTATCAATAGGAATATTTAAATATGATCCGGAGAGGGCGACACCCCAGCAAAATGAGTTTATTAAAAACAATCCCTCTTTGACACAGAGCGCTCAAAAAGGAAATTTATTTGCGTTAGTGACTGCCTTTCCTGGCGGCTCCGAAATCGAAGACACCAATCCGGACAAGCCGCCAGGGTTCGACTCGTCGGTTCCTCGTTCCACCGAGTGGGGAGGCCCCGACCCCGAGAAGGCTAAGTGGGCGGTGATAATTCCCTCCGGAGGTTAAAAAGATCGCATGAAACATTTGTTGCGAGCTTGGCATGAATATTTAAATAAGGAACCAGATATTTCCTTACTTCAAGAAGAATTTTATCTTCAATCCGATTCCGAATTTAGTCGACCTCTAGCCCGTGAGCTTGTCGATGTTTTAGGTTATCGCCTCCCCGGGAGCGTAAAAGCTCAGGAATTGGATCCCCTCCAGGCCTCGGGAGCGGAGGGGGTTGTATTATCATTAGATGATCATCGAGTGATAAAAATGTTTCACTCTTTGGATAATGCTGTTAAAAATCTGCCCCTTGTTTCCAAAAACGTTCCCGAAACCGCCCAAGTTTATTCAACAGGACAAATAGCTGTAGATAAACCAGTAATATACTTTAAAAGGGGGTCTTCCTATAGCCCCGCCGATGCGATACCTACAGAAGTACTTTACTATATCGTTATGCAACGTGTCACTCCAGATCCTTACATTTATCGTTATGTGGAAATAGCTTATGATTCATATAATAGATTCTCTAATGTTAATTTTAATAAACTTTTAGAGCTTTACCAGATTGGAGATGCAGCCCTTAACAGCCGTCTGGATCAGATCTTTGTCCAATTTATGAAGACCTTTGCCGACAATGAAAGAATCCAATCTTATAATAATATAAAAGAATTTTTATCGACAGCATCGAAGAAACAAAGAAATATCATTATTAATGAATTTAATAGATATAGGAAATCTAGAACTAAAGAATTTGTTTTTATAACTGAGACTGGAATTCCGATTCATTTGAAAAAAATGTTGTTAAATGATTTGGGGATAGAGCATGACGTTCCGTATGATGCAAGAAAAATTTTAAACGCTTTATCGCAAACGAGGCCTTTTCTGAAGAAGCCCAAGAAAAGCTTTACTGGTGATACGGTTGCTCAAGATTTAACTTCTATTTTAGAACTTATCAAAACATTGCGCATCGATAAGGGTATTGCGTGGAATGACATTCATCAAGAACAATTTGGCAGAGACAAGAAAAACAATTTAATAGCTTTAGACCTGGGTATAAAATCGGGAAAACCGGATGCATCGCAGAAAGCAGCTTTTTCTAAAAATGTGTCTCGTCTATCGGTCGGTGGTAAAGAATTGAAATCCTTGAGCGAGCAAAAGGATAAAATAACAACATTAAATGTGTTTGATTTTGATAGGACTTTGTTTTTTACTCACGATAGTGCAACCGGAAAAGAAAAATACGAAAAGGTATTCAATAAAGAATACCCCCACAAGGGATGGTTTGGCAAAGAGGAAAGTCTTCTAGACGAACTCGATATTAAAGAAAACGAACAAATGAGACGCATTTATAAAAATCTCAGCAAAAAGAAGAATACCGCCAATGTATTGATCTCTAATAGAATCTATTACTTGGAGGATCGTTTAATCGAGTTTTTGAAAGATCGAGGGTACCATTTTGATGATGTATCACTCGCTCAGGGCAGCAAAAGGAAACCGGCACGCCTTGAAGAAATTTGGGGTCACTATCCCGATATAAAAGAAATTAATATTTTTGATGATTTAGGCAGCGCCATCGAACAATATAAAGAATTGCAAGATTTGTATGGGATTTGGCGCACGGATGTGATAATTAACATATATCAGGTCTCACCGCGTCGAATAACTAAGATTTAAGAGAGAATTAAATGAAACAGAATGAACTTAAAAAAATACTAAAACCCCTTATTAAACAATGCATCAAAGAAGTAATCTTTGAAGAAGGTGTTCTGTCTGGGATAATTTCTGAGGTTGTCCAAGGAATGGGCCAACAAAGAATTGTTGAAACAGTCGAGAGAAGCCAACCAGAGCCTGATTTTTCAAGAAGCCGACGTGTCGAACTCCAAGAAGAAGCACATGCTGCAATGACGGAAAAAAAGAGAAAGCTTGAAGAATCCCTCGGCAGCGGATTTAAAGGAATTTTTGAAGATGTTGAACCCCTCCACAAAGGGGGGTCTCCTGGCGGATCTCCGACCCAGGGCCCTTTAGCAACTTATGCAGCAAACGATCCGGGTGTCGATATAAGTGGAATCATGGCAATTGGTGGCGGAAAGAACTGGAAAAACATGATTTAGATTGTCTTTCTGACTATTTATAGCGGAGGTTATAAGTGTCAAGATATAGGCCCAGCAGAAATTATGTTAGTGGTGACTCAGAACTCGACGGAGATGTGACAGTAAGCGGAAGTTTAGATGTCACTAAAAACCTAGACGGCATCCGACGTTATCTTCTGGATGACGCCGGCGACGGCCTTGGATGGGGTGGAGAAGTTGGTGAAACTTGGACCATCTACATCGATTCTAATTCAGGTAATGATTTAAACGATGGGCTGACCGCAGCAACCGCCCTGAAAACAGTCAAAAAATCGATAGAAAGAATCCCGACAGGTATAGAGAGATATGATTCTCAGGGACTAGAACAGGCGGTTACGGTTCATGTTGCCTCGGGTACTTATGTTTTCCCGACAGAAATGGAAGGGGTTTATAATACTCAATATTTGGGAGCAACATCCAGTTTTGATAGTGCTGCGGTTCATTCTGTTGTTTCTGGAACCGACGCGACCGGCTTAATAGTAGACGCCACATTTTCTAAAGAATATGACGAGGATGAACTTCGCGCAACAATGATCCATTGGGGAGATCCCGCAGTTATCGGCCTCGGGGCGAAAAATGGATGGATCTATGCTAATGAGTCCGGATCCGGTGGAATAACTAGATGCTATATTTGTCATAGGGGTGGGGCTACCTATACTGATGCTAATCCTATTAAATTAGTTAGATCAGATGTCACATTCGAGATTCCAGAAGTTCCGCCCCACGTTGGGTACACAGATACATCTGTTCAATTTAATAGTGAATTAACATTTCAATATATCACCTTCGACGGCGCTGTTACTGCATCTCCAAAGGGTTCGAGCATATACGCAGGCGCCAATCAAAAGGCCACTTTTACTTATTGTAAGTTTGGAAGAGATAATGACCCACAGTTTTTAAAGCTGCAAGTTAACCAAGGATTTACTTTAATAGTGGGAGGATATATCCAGCCTCTTAATAAAAATAAGGCCGGCCTTTCAATAGGTGCCCAAGGATATGCCAACACGAGAGCCTGTGTCATAGACGGAAGATATGCTGGCTCCAACGCCGGCGCCCGTGTCACACTAGACGGAATTATCTCTCCCAACCAAGAGATTATCTTCCGCGATGCAGATTTTGGATTTGCTACACAGGGCGGTGTATCTACTTGGGACAAGGGATCTACTTCACCTCACTGTTTAAGATTTGTGGAATTTACCGGCTCGGCAACCTGCATTAATGGAGTGAGAGCCAATACCGACGCGGCTGACCAATACGGTGGCGTTCTGGATTTGCCACATTTATATGGTAGAGTTTCTGCTGATTACGGTGTTACTGCCATAAATGGAGCACAAGTCCATATGGGCGCCGAATCGGCCCTGACGAGCGCCTTGGGAGTCAATTTTGTATCTGCTGATGGTGGAATTTCAAATGTTTCTCAAACACAGTATCTGACAACGATATCCGGAGGTAATGTACCATTTACGGGCTACGAAACAATATATTCTGCATCGACTCCTGGTGATTGGATCGCCCCCGCTCCTTCTTCTTCTCAAGAAGCGATAGATAGAATAGCAGCGTTGGTTAAATCAATTCATGGAGCAATTCCTTAATGTCCAGATTTAGACCAAGCCCAAATTATATTTATGGTGGTATCACAGTTAATGGTGAGTGGAATGATGGTTACTTGGGGAATGACGAATATATTCCATTGCTCCCAACAGATTTTAATGTGCGGGAGTATAGTAGCACTACTACTACACAGAATAATGTTATAGAAGGCTTACAGACTAGAACGACCCCACCGGGGGGCTCTGTTGTTCTTCCGTGCACTGATGGTGGATCATTTGCTATGAAAATCATTCCCCCTGGATATGAAGCATTCGCTTTCATTATTCACGGGCAAATTGCTCCTCTTTTTGATGTTGCGGCATATGGTTCGCGCCTCAACACCGGTGCCAATCCGTCTGTTGCTTCAGGTAATCAAAATATAATACACACTTTTACTACTGCTGGATCCGGAGACGGACAAACTTATGTTATTATAGAATTCGATCCGGTAAACGCCACCGATGAGATGTTTGGTGGTAAAATTTTCATAAGAAAAATACCTTGAGAGGTGTTTTTTGGTTCTCTTCTTCAAAAATGAGAACTATATAAATATAGGGGGGGATTAATTAATGTCAAGATTCAGAGCTAGCCATAATAAGATTTTTGGTGGCCTCACGGTCGATGGCTCTTGGTCTGCCGGCTACTTGGGAAATGATGAATATATTCCAGTGTTTGGTTCTGATTTTAATGTTCGCGAGTATGCAACAACTAGTCGCCCTCAATCAACAGCTATCGAAGGTCAATATACAAATGGGACAGGAGGTGCTATCCGAATTCCTGCTGGCGCCGCCATGGGGCCCTCATACGCTATGAAGATTATTCCTAAGGCTTACGAAGCCTTTGCTTTTATTGTGCATGGTACTATATTTCCTACTTACAATGTCAGAGCTTTTAGTTCTACACTCGATAGCAACACCGTGACGAATCTTCAAGCTGCCCCCGGCGCGCAAAATACAACACATACTTTTACTAGTGTAGTTCCCGGAGATGGTTCCAATTATGTTGCTATATATTTCGAGCCAGCAAATATCAACTCTGAGGTGTTTGGTGGTAAAATTTTTATAAGAAAGAAAACATGAGGGGGATTAATTAATGTCAAGATTTAGACCAAGCCCAAATTATATTTCTGATTCCATCACAGTCGATGATGGCTGGTCTGCTGGTTACTTGGGAAATAGTGAGTATATCCCGTTATTGGGGACTGATTTTAATGTTCGCGAGTATGCATCAACTAGTCGCCCTCAATCAACAGCTATCGAAGGTCAATATACAGCTACAGTTGGCGCGGGTGCTATCCGAATTCCTGCTGGCACTTCCGCTGGTGCTTCGTATGCTATGAAGATTATTCCCAGAGCCTATGAGGCATACGCCTTCATCATCCGTGGGACCGTAACCCCTCTTTATAGCCTCAGAGCTTTTAGTTCCGCACTTGATAGCACGGCTGTGACGGATCTTCAGCTTTTCTTCGGCGCTCAAAATGTAATACATACTTTTACTAGTGCTGTTCCCGGAGACGGATCAAATTATGTTATTATAAGTTTCCAGCCGACGAATTCCAGCGATGAGGTGTTTGGTGGTAAAATCTTTATAAGAAAGAAGACATAAGGGGTGCGAATGTTAGAACAAGAATTTATTTTAGATGAAAATCAAAAAGAGCTTTTACTTAAAGGTTCAAAATACCAAGTGATGATGGAATGGGAAAAGCCCTATATGGAGGCGATTATTGATGAAACAAAGCCTACTGGTGATGTTCTTGAAATCGGATTTGGGTGTGGGTATTCGGCAACACAAATTCAGCACTATAATCCCAAAAGTCATACAATAATTGAATGTGACACTACAGTAATCCAGAGGTGCAAAAACTGGTCAGAAAAATATAAGAATATTAACATTATTCATAATACTTGGCAAAAAGCTTTATCTTCTGTGGGAGAGTTTGATTTTATATTTTTTGATGACTATCCTCTCGAAACATTTGAAGAGGTTACAAAAGAAAATTTATTACAATTCAGAGCAGATCAGGAAAGGCTCTATATGTTTATTGATATTTGTTTAGATTGGCATATGAAGCCTGAATCGATCTTGTCGTGTTATTTAAATTCTTCTGAAAGCAAATTCAATAATTCGCGCTGGAAGGACCTAATTATAGAGAACCCGAGAATTTTATATAAAGAAAAGATAATAGATATAGAAATCCCAAAAAATTGTAATTATTTTAAAGGAAACAACAAGGTTGTTATTCCGATAATTAAAAAAGTTGGATAAATTATGGAGATAAAATGTCAAAAAAACCAGTGAATATATCAGTCAAGCCCAGAGGCCGGAATGATACTCCGCAGAGAATGATAAAAAGATTTATAAAGAAGGTCAAAAAAGAAAAAATCTTAGAAACTTATCGTGAAACCTTGCGATATGAAAAGCCTTCTGAAAAAAGAAGGGAAAGAAAGAAAAGAAGAAAGCAAGTTCTTAAAAAACTTGCTGAGGAAAATAAAATAAAATAAAAGATAATTAAGTTTTCAAAACTAATTATAGAATGTTAGGAGTTTAATAAATGCCAATTTATGAGTACAGAGCAGGATTACAAAATGTCGGATCCTATCAAGTCGGCGGGACACCATATTTAACTGGAGCCGTCGTCGATCCTGCAAACCCAAATTTGGGTGAAGTTAAGATTTCTTTTCCGAATGTAACAAAAAATATTCTTGTTGTCAACGCGACGGCGAGTGTTCCAATCCGAGTTCATTTTAATTCTGCTGTAGATGGAAATGTTATTGGGGGGCATCACTATTTTACGTTGGAAGATAAAAAAGACAGTATAACTTTTAATCAAAAGTGTAAAGAAATTTATATTTCACTGGAAACAACCACCTCGACGGGATCCTTTGAATTGGTTGCTGACTTAACTGGAATTAAAGACAATGAGATGTTCGCCTTAACTGGGTCGGGCCTTACAGATTAATTCCTTATAATAAAAACGGTCATTTTGTATTTCGAAAGACTATTTATTTGTGAGTAAATCTATAAGGGAATATATCTATGTCTTCATTACTAGAACAAGCGATAATTGATGCAGCCGCTTTAAAAGAGGCAGCCATTAAAAATGCTGAATCTGCAATTTTGAATAAATATTCAACCGACATTAAAGAGGCGGTGGAAAGCCTGTTAGAGCAAGACGATGAACTTGCCCTTGGTGTTGAGGATGGAATGGAATTATCTACTTCCTTGGAAGATAGTATTCCTCTTGCTGGTGCACCCCCGACTTCAACTGATGAACAGGAAATCGTATTGAGTATGGAGGAGCTTAAAGATATGGCTGAAGCTCTTGCTGGTGCAGAAGAAGACTTGATTGGTGAACCATCACCACACGAAAATCTTGTTGATGGTGTGCCGGGCACCGAGCCACCCTCGTCCCAAGAAGCGGAGACTTCATCTGTCCCCGTTGATATAACCTTGGAAGAGGAAATAGATTTAGAAGATCTTGATGAGATCTTGGAAGAACTCATCGTCGATATCGTTCCTGAAAAAAGCGGATGGGCTGGCACCCCCGGAACTATTATGGATTATAAAGAAGAATTGGCCTTGGCCCATCGCTCTGGAACAGAGGCACTAGCACAGGCAAAAGCATTGACACAGGCTGGAGAAAGACTTAGAGAGGCAAATAGAGACCTCAAATCAAAAAATACAAAAATGATAAAAGCACTCCAGATCTTAAAAGAAAGTTTTAATAAAGTTAATCTCTCAAATGCGAGATTAGTTTACACGAATCAGGTATTAACAGACAACTCCTTGAATGAGCGGCAAAAAAAGAAAATTGTCGAGGCTCTGTCAAAATCAGATTCTATTGAAGAAGCAAAGGTAATATTCGAAACTCTAAAAAGCGCGGTGGGAAGTGTATCAGGTAAAGCACGTCCACAATCACTACGCGAGACCATCGAAAGACCCTCTGCCACTTTACCTAGAAGAGCAGCCAGGACTGTTGAATCTCCGGAAGCGGACAGGATGCAAATACTGGCTGGAATAAAGACAAACAAATAAAGGAGATTTTTAAAATCATGTCTATACTTAAAAAATTAACTGAAGGTATTGTTCGTCGCGATCTATCTAAAGAAGGATCTGCTCTTCTCTCCAAGTGGGAAAAGACTGGACTTTTAGAGGGACTCGGGAACGAACGTGCTAAGTATGGGATGGCAGCATTGCTAGAAAACCAAGCGAAGGAACTACTTCGTGAGGCTTCTACTATGGCTGGTTCACCCTCTGGAGACGTTGAAGGTTTTGCTTCCGTCGCCTTTCCTATTGTCCGTCGAGTATTCGGCGGCCTAATCGCTAACGATCTTGTTAGCGTTCAACCAATGAGCCTTCCTTCGGGACTCATTTTCTTCCTGGATTTCACCTACGATCGTAATCGTCTTGATACCCTTAGTGGTTCTTCGATATACGGTGGTGGTGTCGTCGCTTCACAAATCACTGGCGGTGTTTCACTTGCTGGAGATCTCGCTGAACAAAGCTATTATGCTTTGAACAATGGGTATTCAAGTCCAACAGGATCCGCCAACTTCACATTGGCCGCTTTTGCATCAGGCACAGTTGGCTCTGGAGTTCCAGGCGACTGGGGGGGCACACTCGGTGCAGGCGCTGCTCTCGCATTGCACGGTGATCGCCTAGTCCGCTTTGATCCAGACTTGGAATCAGGCTCTTTTGCTTGTGTTTCAACTTTGGCTCTGTCAACCCTCACCGCCGGTCAGTTTAATGTTAAAGATCTCGTCACTGTGACTCTTAACGACGCAGCCGGTGTTGTCGATGTTAATCAAGTCAGACGCCTGACTCGTGATGACCCTAATACTGCTGGTTCTATCTTGCTGGTTAACGCAGGGCTCGCATCTGCCAACGCATGCGCCACCGACCTTGTTTTACAGAATACAGCATCATTTGTTATTGATGACAACTTCGCCGCCATTGGCGCGGTTGGTTCTGTATCTGGTCTAGATACATGGGGATTGGAAAACAATGCGGCAATTCCAGAAATTGACATCAAGGTTGATTCTGTGGCTGTCACTGCGAAGACCAAGAAACTCAAAGCGAAATGGACACCAGAATTGGCTCAAGACTTGAACGCATACCATAACTTGGATGCCGAAGTCGAATTGACCTCAATTCTGTCCGAGCACATCGCTCTTGAAATCGACCAAGAAATCTTGGAAGATCTCGTGAAGGGTGCTACTGCTGAAACCTTGTTCTGGTCACGACTTCCTGGTAAGTTTGTAAATCGGACAACTGGTGCACCACTAATTCCAACTAGTGGATTTCCTGACTTCACGGGTAATGTATCCGAGTGGTATGAAACCTTGATTGAGACCATCAATGATGTCTCGGCCCAAATTCACCGCAAGACCCTTCGAGGCGGTGCTAACTTCATCGTGTGTTCACCTGAAGTTGCTAACCTCCTTGAGTTTACCGCTGGATTCCGTGGTGCCGTGACTCACGATGATGATCGTGGTCAGGTTGGTGCTGTTAAAGTCGGCTCTTTGAGCAAGAAGTTTGACGTTTACGTCGATCCTTACTTCCCACGGAACGTTGTTCTCGCAGGACGTAAAGGTTCTTCTTTCCTTGAAAGCGGATATGTGTACGCACCGTATGTACCTCTCCAGATGACTCCAACAATCTTCGGTACCGAGGACTTCGTGCCGCGCAAAGGCGTCATGACTCGATATGCCAAGAAGATGGTCCGCCCGGATATGTACGGCTTGGTCGTCGTTCAAGATTTGTCATAGTATAATCTAGGACACATTAACACAAAAAATGCCCCCCCTCCGTTTTCGGAGGGGGGTTTGTTTATTTGGAAACTAATTAATGCGGAGGGATCATAAATGGCATTGCCAACACTAACACCAGCCAGCCAAATGAGCAAGGCGATATTGCCCATAACCGGGGCGGCCGCCGATGTCGCTGCAACACTTCCGCTTGGTATATATACATCTGCCGCCTTTCTTTCGGGTGCCTCCGATCAGGTTGCTTATACTTATAAGAAATTAGGCGGCGATGTTTTAGATATTGAAATGTTGGCATCAAATGTATATGCGAACTATGAAGAGGCTGTTTTAGAATATAGTTATTTGGTCAATTTGCATCAATCAAAGAATATTCTCTCCAATGTTCTCGGACAAACAACGGGAACATTTGATCAAGATGGAAATGTTGTAACTGGGCCGACTAATGTTAATTTAAAATTCCCCCGTGTTACTTTCGAATATGAAAGAAGGGTGGCTGATAATTTTTCTTTCAATGCTGATGTCGGAGGAACAATTCCAATTTATTCGGCATCTTTCGAGATTACAGAGCAAGAGCAAGATTATGATTTACAAGCAATTATATCAGGATCATCCGCTAGCGGCTTGCAGCCCAACGGCGACCCTGCCCCATTCGCAGGTATTGTTGGAAATAAGAGGGTTATAATCAAAAAAGTCTTCTTTAAGACACCTGCTGCAATGTGGAGGTTCTTCGGATATTACGGAGGATTGAATGTTGTCGGAAACCTTCTATATTATGGACAATATACTGATGATTCCTCTTTCGAGGTAATCCCTGTATGGCAGAATAAGTTACAGGCGAAGGCTTACGAAGACCACTTGTTCACACGCCTATCTCACTATTCATATGAATTAAAGGACAATAAATTAAGAATATTTCCTCAGCCACAACTGGTAGGCATATATAGGTTTATGTGGGTTGAATTTTCAGTTATACCTGATAGCTGGGATGAGGCTTCCGATGTGGATACTGGAATAGATGGGGTTAATAATATTAATACTATTCCTTTCGATAATCTTCCCTATGAAAATATTAATGCGATAGGAAAACAATGGATCCGAAGATTTGCTTTGGCCCTATCGAAAGAAACTCTTGGTCAAATTCGAGGAAAATTCAATCCCATTCCAATTCCAGGATCGGATATTACCTTAAATGCATCCGATCTCTTAAGTCAAGCCCAGAATGAACAAGAAAAATTACGAGAAGAATTAAAGACAATTCTGGATGAATTAACCTATGCAGAATTGGCAAAGAGAGATGCAGAAACAACGGAGGCGGTCAATACGATACAAACAAAAGTGCCAATGTTGATTTTCCAAGGATAAATACATAAGTGAGCAGCAAAAAAGACCAATTTGATGATGATTTCAGACCTTATTTTCCCGAGGAAAAAAAGGCCACTGTCCCTGCACTAAAAGAAATTACTTTTATGCCATCCACCATCGAAACAATTGATTATGCCCTTCATGAATGGCTGAATGAAAAATTAAATATATTTTGTACAACGAATGAAGGGTGGAAGAAAGTACCTATTATATGGTCAATGCCCGAAAGAGCCTTTCAAATAAAAGAAAATAAAGAGTTGCGCAATCTGGAAAATATTTTCACACTTCCAGCTATGAGTGTAGAAAGAATATCATTAATAAAAGATCCTCAGATGAAAGGTGTGGCATGGTCTCACATTCCACGACGAAATGATGCAAAAGGGGGCGCGATTACTGTCGCTCGACGGATTAATCAGGAAAAGACAGCAAACTTTGCCAATACGGCTGCCGAGAGAAGATTTGGCCAGAAAACTTATCCTTTTAAAAATAGAAAAATTGTTTATGAAACGATGACAATGCCTATGCCGACTTATGTTGTCGCAAATTATAAAGTTATGATAACAACAGAATATCAGCAACAAATGAATGAAATTTTTACACCCTTTATCGTTAGTACAGGGCAAATAAATAATTTTTTCATAACTAAAGACGGTCATAAATTTGAAGGCTTTATTCAGGGAGATTTTAGTTTGGATAATAATATTTCTAATTTAGGAGAAGAAGAAAGAAAGTTTCAAACTACGATAGATTTAAAAATATTAGGATATTTGTTGGGTGCTGATAAAAACGATAATCAGCCAAAAATTACAATTAGAGAATCCGCCGCAGAATTTAGATTTACAAGAGAAAGAGTTATTCTTGGCGATAAAAAGGAATATTAAGAATTATGGCCGAAAATAAATGGGAAAAGCCTTCAAATCCTCCTCCTCCACTTTTTCTTGGAGAGAAGGAAAGAGATCTTGTAAAGCAAGTTAATGATGAGCTTATGGAGCGAGTCATTGGCCAAGCCATAACTTATTTCCCGCTTTCCATAGAAAGAACAAATTTTCATCCACTTTATGGAGAAGCGATAGAGAAGTGTTTTCTCGCGCCTGTGAGAGTATATGTTCTGGTTGAATTTGATGGTATAGGAACGGTCACGGAAAATTATGGATTAGATAAAACTCACTCTTTAACTGTGAGGTTTCACGAAAGAAGATTATTTGAAGATCAAGATCTTTATGTAAGGGAAGGAGACTATATACAGTATGGATCTACTTTTTTCGAGATTGTTACCCTCACAGAAGAAAGAGAAATATTTGGACAAGTTCAGGCAAGATTTCAATTGTCTGCCAAATGTATTAGATCGAGAAAGGGATTGATGGATTTTAAAATTGTTTCTTAAAAAGGTCATGATCATGAAGATGGTTAATTATTCTAGACTTTGAAGCTTATAGAGACTATTTATTATAGAAAAGCAATCTAATTTTGGTTCAACTTTTAGGAGAAATATTAGAATGTCAGTAAGAAAGTTTAAGTTTGTTTCACCGGGTGTCTTTGTCAAAGAGATTGATAATTCGCAGTTACCTGCTCTTGATTTGCCAGCAGGCCCTGTGATTTTTGGTCGCCTGCCTCAAGGACCGGGAATGCGTCCAATAAAAATCGATTCATTTTCACAATTTGTACAGGTTTATGGTAATCCAGTCCCCGGTAAGGCGGCTGGAGATGTATGGAGAGATGGAAACTATCAAGGTCCAACTTATGCTTCTTATGCCTCACAGGCTTATTTGGCAGCAAATATAGGATCAGTCACAGTTATGCGATTATTGGGCAACTCTCATGTAGATGCTGGTACCGCTGGACAAGCAGGCTGGCAAACAAGTGCAGATCCCGATACCGCCACCGGATCAAACGGTGGTGCATACGGATTGTTTGTTTGTCAATCAGGCTCCGGACTAAATGATGGTTCTTTGGCCGCAATCTGGTATTTACAATCTGGCTCCGCTGTTATATTGAGCGGCACCCTGCGAGGGACAGCAGCTCTGACTGGTGGAACGGGAGGCTTATTTGAAGCTAACACTGTGGGCCCTGAATATGTGGCCGCAATTTTGGATAATACGGGCACAGAAGTACACAAGACGGCCTTCAACTTTGATAAGTCTGATGCTAAATTTATTAGAAATGTTTTCAACACAAATCCTCAAACAGTTAATTCAGATGTTGTAGACACTTCCGTTTATAAAAACGGTGAAGAATTATATTGGCTTGGTGAAACTTTTGAATCCGATCTTCAAAAGAGGATCTTTGATGGTCTTTCGACCAGCGCCTATGGTGTAATTTTTGCCCTAGACGAAAAGGATGATCAAAGGCAAGATTCCAAAACTTCGCATACGGGATGGTTTTTCTCTCAAGATTTATCAACAAATACGGGTTCTTATGCTTTCGATAATATGCAAAAGTTATTTAGAATCCATTCCAGAGAAGCCGGATCCTGGGCTCAAGAAAAATTGAAAGTTTCAATTCAAGATTTGAGATACTCCAGAGATACATCCGGTGCCAATCCCTTTGGAAGCTTTTCAGTTATAATTCGCAGCGCGCCCGATACTGATAATGTAGTAGAAGTTGTCGAAAGATATTCGAATTGTAATCTTAATCCAAATTCAGAAAATTATGTCGCTCGAAAAATTGGAGACAAATATATGGATTGGGATTCCACCCAGCGCCGCCTTAAGGAACTGGGAAATTATTCCAATATTTCAAAATTAATCCGCATTGAAATGAACTCGGATGTTGAAAATGGCACTGTTGATCCAAGATACTTGCCATTTGGTATATTTGGGCCACCAAGATTTAAAACAATCGCCACTGTGAATCAAGCCACCCAGTCTGGAGGCAGCATCCTGCTAAGCGGTTCCGATGGTGCCTACGCAATGACCCCATCGATGATGAACACAGGATCAGCAGCAGCCTATACGGCTTCGCTACAGTTTCCGATTACGCAAGTCAGAGTCTCTGCATCGGCAGGGGGACTTACGGATCCCCAGGATGCTTATTTCGGCTTAAATACATCGGCCTATTTGGTCTCAACAGACAGCAACAAGGCGGATCCTGGTTATGGTGATTACTTATATTCTCTTCCTGCTAATATAGCGGAGACGAGCACTAGGATCGAAAGCCAGTGGGTTGTAAGTTTAGATGATATAATTCGAAGTGGTTCGACCACCAATTATTATTGGGAATCTGGATCCAGAGTCGACGGAACTTCCGTCACGGCTGGGGGCACATACAAGAACATCATTGACGGCGGATATACAAGGTTTACTTCGCCGCTTTATAATGGCTTCGACGGCTTGGATATCGCGGAGATTGAACCATTTAGAAATACCAAGCTATCAACAGGATCACCCACTACAAATTATGCTATCAATACAATCAGGAGAGCAATTGACACAGTTGCAGATTCGGAGTTTGTTGAGTGTAATGCAATGATCATGCCAGGATTGATAAATTCAACCTTGACAGAGCACATGATTCAAACATGTGAAGACAGGGGAGACGCACTGGCGATTATTGACATTCCAGATGCCTATACTCCGCCTGCCGAGGGAGGCGCTGCATGGGATGACCCTGCTGCAAGGATTGGATCGGTATCTTCTGCCGTAACTAATTTGGAGAACAGAGAAATTAATAGTTCTTATGGGTGCACTTATTATCCATGGGTTCAAATTAGGGATACAATCGCTGGAAATCTATTGTGGATCCCCCCAAGCATTGTAGCCTTGGGAACGATTGCTAGTTCCGAAGCAACATCGGAAATTTGGTTTGCACCAGCCGGGTTTAATCGCGGCGGTCTTACCGAGGGCTCTGCTGGATTGCCAGTTACAAATGTTAGTTATAGATTGACATCTAAAGATAGAGATAATCTTTATGAGGCAAACATTAATCCAATTGCGACTTTCCCAAGTGAAGGAATTGTCATCTTTGGGCAAAAGACCTTGCAGGCATCTCGGTCAGCACTGGATAGGATTAATGTTCGTCGATTGATGATATATGTTAAAAAGCAGATATCAAGAATTGCTGCGGGAATCCTCTTTGACCAGAATGTTCAATCTACTTGGAATAGGTTTATTGGTGAAGCCGACCCATTCTTGGCTAGCGTTAAATATAGGTTGGGCTTGAGTGATTACAAGCTTATCTTGGATAATACAACGACTACACCAGATCTGGTGGATCAAAACATTGTTTATGCGAAGATTTTCTTGAAGCCAGCCAGATCTATTGAATTTATTGCGCTTGATTTTGTAATTACAAATACTGGTGCGGGTTTTGAGGATTAAATTAAAATAATTTAATTAATATACTATTTATTAACGAGTGAGGAGAAATTAAAGCAATGGCATTTTGGACAGACGCAACAAAACACGATCCGAAAAGAAAATTTAGATTTTTGGTAGAGATCACGGGCCTTGATAATAGTTCCATTTGGTATGCTAAATCAATTACCAAGCCACAAATTACAGTTGGGACAGCAGAACACCTTTATTTAAATCATAAGTTTTATTATCCCGGAAATATTGAGTGGAATGAAATTACACTAGATTTGGTAGATCCTGTCGAGCCAGATGCAGCTAGTCAAATGGCCCAACTTCTTGTTCAAAGCGGATACCCATCCCCAGCCACACCAGAGCAGCCAGTAACGCTTTCTAAAAGAAACGCAACCATAGGTGCACTGAAATCGGTTATAATTAGTCAAATTGACGCCGATGGCGGACTCCTTGAAGTCTGGACTCTTAAAAATGCGTTCATAACGGGCGTTAATTATGGAGATCTGGCTTACGGTGATGAAGAGCTGACTCAAATTTCGGTCGCAATGAGATATGATTGGGCCGAATTGAAGACAATTACAGATGGAAGGCAGTATTGGTCTGCTTCTTCCTAAAATATACTTACAAAGAGGTGAGATTTGTCAAGAAATGCCAATAGGCGCCAGTCTGGAGACTCTACGAGTCATAATAAACCAGAGGTTGCCGATGCCGCACCTACCAATGGTGCAGCTAATTTAACTTTTGCTACCCCCACGGAGTTTGTTGATCTTCCGTCGAGGGGTCGCTTTTATCCCGAAGAACATCCGCTTTCTGGTGTTGATAGTCTTGAGATTAAATACATGACAGCAAAAGAGGAAGATATTTTAACTTCTCAAACTTTGCTAAGAAAGGGTTTAGCTCTCGAAAGGCTTCTTCAAAGTGTCATCATAGACAAAAGAATAAATCCAGAAACAATGCTCGTCGGGGACAGGAACGCAGTTCTTGTCGCTTCCCGCATTACAGGCTATGGTGAGGAATATACAGTAGCTGTTTCGTGTCCAGAATGTACAGCCTCGACTGATTATGATTTTAATTTATCGAAGTATCAATTTAAAGAATCCGATGATATTTGTTTTACCAAAACAGAGGATGATACTCACACTGCACGACTTCCAGCATCGAAGCTAGAAGTGGAAGTAAGAATGTTGACCGGAAAAGATGAAAAATATTTACTGGAACAGAGAGAAAGAAAAAAGAAAAAGAAGCTGCCTGAAACAATGTTGACCGATCAACTGAAAAGAATAATTGTTTCCATTAATGGAATAACTGACACCCCCCAGATAAAGGCTGCAATTTCAAATTTGCCAGCCCGTGATTCTAGATATTTGAGAACCATATATGATCAATTAGTTCCAAATATTGATATGAGACAGGAATTTGAATGCCCATCCTGCGGCGCCGCAACGGACCTGGAGGTTCCGTTCACTACGGCGTTTTTTTGGCCTAAATGATAAATATATTGAAAACGTTTATGAAGAATTTTTTCTGATGAAATATTATGGGGGTTGGAGCTTCATTGAAGCTTACAATCTTCCAGTAAAAATTAGACATTGGTTCCTGGAACGATTGTCACAACAAATAAAAAAAGAAGCAGATGCACAAAAAGCTTCTTCAAATCCCAAGAAGTGAAACTATTTCTTGGGCTTTTGACTATTTAGAGTATATAATACCGAGGGCCCCCTTATGCAACCTGTAGATGAACTAATTACCATCGAACTCGATCTTGAAGAAATGAAAAAGAATGACCGACTTAATGAAAGTTGGCTCAGAATGTTCGGCACAACGATCGAGATAATGTTAAGTCAAATGTTTGGTTGGCAAACGATTGCCAGTCTTGGCGGCATCCGTGGAAAACCCGACGATGTAAAGGCTTTTGCAAAAGCAATTGGCAGCGAAAAGAAATATATCGAAGCCGCAAAGAAGCATGGCCTAACTGATCCAAAAACTTATAAGGTTAAATCAAGCCTAGAAAGAGCAGTTGGCTCATTCGAAAAGGTCACTGGCCTTAAGTGGCCCTTTAAGGGATAAGACTATGGGAGAAATTAATTAGAAATGGGCATTAGAGACGAAATAAATGCACAACGGGCGCAATTTGAAATTGTTAAAGCCGAAATAAAACGGCTTCAAGCCACAATCGCCGGGGACGGCGATGGTACCGCCACACCAGAGCAGGTGACCCAGATGGAGGCCCTCACTGCGTCATTAGAAGAGTATACAGAACAAATGGGCATTCTTATTGAAAAATTGGGTGCCGCCACCAATGCCGGTGATAATTTTGCGATCAAAATGGGCGGCATGCTGGGCCTTCAAGAAGATTATAATCAATCTCTTCTGGGAACGATCGATCTTGCGCTGTCCACCTCCGAGGGTTTCGACGGAATGACAAAAAGAATGAAGAAAATGTTCAAGCCGGCAAACATGCTGGCCAGCGTATTTGATAAAGTTCTAGAATCCACCAAGAAATTAGTTATGGAGCAAGATGCAGCCCTGGTTGAATTCAATAAGGCAACAGGGGCAACGCGTCTTCACGGGGAAGAACTTCTAAAATTAGAAGATAAGATGTATCACCATGGAATAATGATGGCAGAAGCAACAGCCGCATATATATCTTTGAAAAAAAGTGTCTATAATTATAGTAGCATGAGTAAGAGCACCCGTTCCGCAATGGCCGAAACAACGACCCTCCTAGAGAAATTGGGTGTCTCATCAGAAGTGACCGCGAACAATATGCAATATTCGATAGCTGTTCTTGGTCAAATCGGCGAAGCCGCCGAGAAAACGCAAAGGGAGCTATTTGGCCTTGCGGCCGCCATCGCAATGCCCCAGGCGGAAATGGCAGATGCATTTAAGGATGCAATGCCCAAATTGGCTTGGTTTGGCAATAAGAGCACAGAGGTATTTAGAAAGTTAGTTGTCAATGCACGCAAAGCTAATATGGAAGTTGGGGAGGTTTTGGGAATTGTTGAACAATTTGATACATTTGAAGGAGCCGCGACATCGGTTGGAAAACTTAACGCGATGCTTGGAGGTCCGTTTTTAAATTCGATGGAAATGGTAACAACTACCGATCCGACTGAAAGAATGAAATTGCTGTCTGAGGCTTTAAGGAATGCCGGAAAAAGCTGGGATGATATGGGCGAATTTGAACGAAAAGCTATTGCCAACGCAGCGGGATTAGAGGATGTCGCCAGCCTAGCAAAAGTTATGCGAGGCGAGTTTGATGAATCAGCAACCGGAATGGGAAAATCAGCCGCAGAAATGAAAATGCTTGCCGAACAAGCAAAAGAATTTAATACATTTCAGGATGAATTAAACCAAACAATGAGATCATTTGCGATCGCAGTAAAACCGCTATTGGATTTCTTGAAGTCTTTATTGGATGGGTATCAACAACTAGTAAAAGCACACCCAGGTCTCGATCAAACGATCTCCAAGACCATTTTGGTTGTCGGCGGTTTAAAAATAGCAATGAACCTCCTCGGTCAATCAATGATGAAACCCCCAATCGGAATAGTCGTGGCACTGGCCAGTTTAGCATTTGTCCTCGTACAGATGTATGGTCCTGGCACGGATGCCCAAAACATGATTTATGGCCTCGCAGCAGCCATGGCAGCAGCCACGATTGCCTATATCGCCTTCAACTTCGCGACAGGTGGCCTCAGTTGGGCCATTGGCGCGCTTGTGGCAGGAATAGTACTTCTCGTCGGGTACTTGATCTCTCTCGGTCGCGTTATGTGGCACGAATCAGCTTCTGACGGGATTATTCCGACGATGGCCACCGCGACAAGTGGTTTCGAGATGTTTGGCAAGATGATAGCCTGGGTTGGTTCTAAGATTGCGGAAATGGTTTCTTGGCTTATAGAAGCCGCTAGTGCGGTTCATGGTGTTGAGAATGCCTTTAGTA
>Ga0208790_1000431_pt1 | contig 20994 bp, 35 predicted proteins | sample 10_taG_FD_184083 | JGI IMG/M metagenome (GOLD analysis project Ga0208790, IMG submission 184083) | Marine viral communities from the Subarctic Pacific Ocean - 10_ETSP_OMZ_AT15264 metaG (SPAdes) (version 2) | ecosystem: Environmental > Aquatic > Marine > Oceanic | place: Pacific Ocean | collected... | reverse complement strand
GTTGAACAAACGGAAAAAAAAGTTTTCTAGTAGCAATCCAAATGCTACAACTTTGAATGTACTTTGTTCAAGTTTATGCGATTTAAAAATTGATTTGATTGTTACCACCACAATGGGAATATTTAAAATGACTATATCTGAATATTTAAAAACTACTGAATCCAAAATTATGGATTTACAATACAAGTTAAAATTAGAACTTGAATTGAAACAAGCTGAAGAACAAGTTGAAAACTTGAAACTTATGCTTAAAAATTGGGATAAATAAATGACTCTATTAAAATATTTGAGATCTGATTATGGCTTAAATCGTAGTCAGATTGTCAGAATAATCTCCGATAGGCGTTGTCCTCAAGATTGGTCAGCTAATAAAATACAAGTGTTGATTAACACACTTGAGGAATACGGCAACAAAGCCCAAGAATTGAGTGCTGACATAAGATCAAATGAAGAAATTGAAAACTGCCACGATTGTGGTAGTGCTATGTTTTATGATGATATGTTCCACTGTTATCAAGGCGATTTTTATGTTTGTCAAAATTGCTGTGAGGATAATTATCGTTATTCTGATAATCAAGATACATATATAGGTGTTGATGATTATGATGAAGAAAATTATGATGGTCAGAATGAGGAAAGTGGCGTTTATGAATACTGCCATAGGGTTGAAGATGATCTAGGTATGTTATGTATGCCCAACGAAAAATCCACACCAATGAATAATTTATTATATTATGGCGTGGAATTGGAAGTGGAAAAAAGAAATAATTGTCCTTATGATATACCTTATCACATACAAGATAATGTAATGAGTGGTTTTGCATTGTGCAAAGCTGACGGCTCACTAGACGGGGGGTTTGAAATAACTACTGCCCCTGCCACATTTGAATATCATAAAAAACATTGGGAAAGATTTTTTAAAGATGATAAATGTATGACTAATCTCAAAGGTTGGAATACGGATACGGCAGGACTTCATATTCACATAAGCCGTAAGGCGTTACGCCCTACGGATATTGGTAAAATATTGGTGTTCATTAATGATGAAACTAATACACCTTTTATTAAACAAATTGCTGGTAGGACATCTGACCAATGGGCAAAAAGATCTAAAAAGAAAATACAAGATTGTGTTAGGTCATCAGATAAATATGAGGCAGTTAATATAAGCCATACCCATACAATCGAATTACGGATATTTAAAAGTAACATATCCAAACACGGATTTTATAGAGTGCTTGAATTTACTGATGCTCTCGTATATTTTGCTAAAAATTATACGGGATTATTAGGTTTAAGTTTACACTATAAAACATTTCTACGCTTTATGGATAATGAGATAATCAAATCTCAATACCCAAATCTTACTGCTTGGCTAATTCGCAAGGGTTATTTAAAGGGTAGACCTTCTCGCAAAGTGAGTTTGCAAGAAGAACTTCACGACACAGCAACTAACTAAAGGGGGTTTCTATGTGTCTTATAATTAAAACTGATACTCCAAAGCAATTGAGTTTGCAATTATTGGAAACTGCTTACAACAATAATTCTGACGGCTTTGGTTTAATGTTTTGCAACAAAGGTAAATTACATACCCAGAAAATTGTACCAAAAACTTTCAAGGACATTGAAAAATTATGGTCTAAATACAATGATCTGGACATACCAATGGGGTTGCATTTCAGATTCAATACCAATGGTGATACTACTAGAAGTATGAGCCACCCATTTCAAATCTTATCCAAAGCAAAGGGTGATGATAGAGATATGTGGGTTATGCATAATGGCCCAATGTTACCAACACCAATGATAGATGATAATAAATCTGACACCCACCAATTTATTAAATGGGTGTTAAGACCACAGTTATCAGCCAATCCTAAACTATTATATAATGCTGAGTGGCAAGAAATGATAGAGGAATTAATTGGTAGTGATAAACTTTTATTTCTAGACGGCAAGACTAAAGAATTTGTCATCTATAATGAAGATGAGGGCAAGGAAGTGGACAACATAGGTTGGTTATCCAATACCTATTCCATACAACCAACATCATATGGCTTGAGAAATTATACTTATGATTTTGAAACCAATAAAATGGCGTGGAAAACTAATAGTTGGTGGGATAAAAAAGATGATGACCCTTACCATTATTCTGGTTTGCTTGATAAACCAAAAGATAATAGTAAAATAGATTTATCTGGTTACTCAACCGAAACTCATTATGATAATGAGGGTAATGTAACTCATACCACCCATACACCAAACAAGCATAACAACGGGGCAAGATTTACTTCTTATCCTAAAAATACTATTACTGTTAATGATAATGAAAACAGTATGTATAATGGTAAGAAATTAGATTGGCAGGACATTTGTTATCTTGACAATGAAGAACTGCTTGAGGTGTGCGAAGAAAATCCGATAGGGATTGCCAAATACATTCAAGAAATAATATTAGGGGGCAAATATGACTATGCGTAAAAAGAAAAAAGTTAAAAGAAAACTGCGTCATCTGACATCTATTATGCCTATGTTGGAGTGGCGACCAGATCTTTCTCAACTGCATACATTCCGTATGCCGTTTCAAGTGGGGGGTATGAAAAATTTACAACTTTACACCCCCATTAAAAGCAGAAAGAAATATGTATGGGCGAATGTTTATCAAAAACTTTGCAGACTTCCTTCTGAAATTTATATGAAAGACATTCAATTTGGTTTCATTCCTAAAAATCATTGGCGTATTGTATGGATAAATGAACAAACAAAAGTACCTATTAATGATATAAAAGGTTTAACTTTGAGGGGAACAGCCATTACTATTAGTGAGTGGCAAAGAACATACAATCCTTACTATAAATTTAATAAATTCATCATTGATGTTTTAAGAAATAACACCAGAGTGCAGATGTCTTTGCCTACCATTATGCAAAGTTATAAAGATAGTGGGGAATGGGCAGAAATTAAACAAGTTAAGAAAGATATATGGAACATAACTACCTCTGATACTTTGATGGATATGTGGAGTTACTTTACTTGGAATGGGCATACTCGTTATGATGGATTTGGTAAACAATTCATAGTGCCAAACCCCATAAAATCTGTACGCATTTGCATTGAAAGTGGCTCTCCAAACACACCTTATTTTAATTTCTTATTAAATAAAGATACTATGAATAGACATCAACTGCTGAATTATATTAAATCAACCCCGAAATCTATACCCCAAGAGCAAATGGACAAAAAGATTAATGAGATTTTAGATACCCCACATACATACGGACATTCCGAACAAGGGATTGATGAAGAAAATGATAGACAATACATAAGTGATGAAGAATGGGATAGAGACCCCGTCTTGCTTGAAGAAGATGACCCGTTTTAATCCTCGATAGACCCCGATAGACCCCGACAGAATCCGAGGGTTACCAAAATCTAGGTAAGGGGGGCAAGTGGCGAATTGTATCTCACTACCCCTCTTACCTACTACATATAGTATATATATATATATTATTTATCGTATGTATATAAGGGATAATGGCAGATATACAGGGGTGGTTTCCCCAAAGTGGTAACCCTCGGGTTCTATCGAGACTTTCTCGGGTTCTATCGAGAGAAATCTCTTGACAAATTTCCTATCTATGATAAGATAGCTAGGATTTAACATAAGGGTGTGGCAGATTAGATATGCGTAGGATTGCAACTCCTATTAAGTCGGTGCAATTCCGATCACCCTTTCCATTAACCTTTAACAAAGGAGTGTGTGATGATTGCATTTATGCTAGGATTAATTGCTGGTATGTTATTCGGATATATTAGCTACGGAACTTACATATGGATAAGGGGGTAAGATATGCCAACCTATAATGTATACCAACTATATACAAGCAAAGATGTATATAGATTCATTAAAGCTGACTCAAAAGAAAAAGCTATTGCTATTGCTATGGCTGACGGCTCTCCTGATGACCAAGATACTGAAGATACAGAGACTTGGGCAGAAATGGTGGACAATGATTGTTCTATGTGTGATGATGAATATCAATGCATAGAGTGTGAACATTTGGAAAGGGAAGAAAAAAATGCCTAAACCTAAAGACTATGATACGGATATGAAACCCTATTGGGATTTCCAAAGGGCGAAAGAATATCATAAGAAATTTATCTATGAACTGATACCAGAGGAACATCAAAGATTGCGTGATGGTTTATATCAAATGATCATTGATGATATGTTGGACAATTATAATATTCCAGATGACTTTCATTGTGGTGATGAACTTCCAAGCGTACAACCACCACAAACTAAATGGGCGTGGAATTGTTTAAACTATAAGGTTGATACAGTTAATCGTCCTTTCATTTTTATGAGGAGAAAAGATGATGCCTTACTCAATTGAAACGATATACATAGTTACCATAACGATAGGATTCGCCTTGCTGTTATGGACTATGCTGAAATAGGAGAACTGATGTTAGATAAATTTCAAGAGCAGGACTTAATGGGTAGTGTTGAACATTTAGAATCAGCTTTAGAATGTATTGATTATGAAATATTTTATGATGAAAATTTACCCAAAGTAATTGAACATATAAAGAAAGCTATTGCCGATATCAAAAATGTAAACCCTACCTTATTCAACTATCCAAGAGTGGCTAGATATATGGAAGAAGGAGAGATACGAGGAGAAATATCTAGAAAACATATTAAAAAATTAAATGATATTAAAAAATTAAATGAGGAGATGAAAAAAAATGCAGATACTTAATTGGATTCCTGCTCACGCAGAACAGATAAGATATGTCGCCCCTCAATATGATGAAGATTCAGAGGGAGATAGATATTGTATTAATGAAGATGAATGTACATCAGTATGGTATGACATCATTAAGGAAGTGCATAAGACCAAGCGACCTATGTATTATCGCAGAAGAACAGTAGACTTGGCGAGAAGGGATAAGTATCAATACCAAAACCAAGTCAATAATGAAAACTTATGGAAAGAAGATGATGAACAGTTGATTAATGTTCGTGTCAAAGTGATAGGTAGGAGAGTGGTGTTCATTTATGATGAGGAGTTTGTGCTTAAGATTTGGGTGGCACAAAAAAGAAAACAAGAATTGGCAGAGAAAATTCGTAAACTTAAAGAAGGAAAGTTCAAGAATTACAGCAAGAAAATTTTAGGGAATGAAATTAATATGGATAAATTTAATGAACTTATAGAAGAATGTACAGAGAATAGCGAGGAATTAAATGAAGGAAGATAAAGATAAAAAATATAAACTTGCCGACTTGAAAATGGTGAAGGTGGATTGGCTCGACGCAATGTCGGACGATAATACTTGGCAAGAGTTGGGCGAGTTAGCTGAACAAACATTGAAACCCGTCACTTGTGTCGGCTGGATTTTGGCAGAAAACGAGGATAATATAATACTTATATCCTCATTAGATGAGGACGCACAAATGGGTGGGGGTGGTTGTACCATACCCAAGTCTTGTGTTAAAAAAATAATTCATTTACGAGAGATGAATTACAGTGATCATTTACCGAGAGAGAATATGAAATGAAAGAAGTAGACAGAAGTAATTTGTTTGTGTATGGCACTCTTAAAAAGGGGGGCAAGTTGCACAGTGTGTTGGGAAGTTCATCAGAATTTTTAGGAGTTTTTAGAACCATTGAAAACAAGTTCGATATGTACGACTATGGTTGTCCAGTTATGGTACTGGAAGATGATGGTTTTAAAATTAAAGGGGAGTTGTATAAGGTGACTCCCGAATGTATGGCGAGAGTGACAGCCGTAGAATGTGGGGCAGGATATGTGCCGTTCATTGTGGAGTTAGAACAAGATGAAGATGCCGAAGTGACAAAAGCAATAGCATTTATATATCCCACTCCTTATGCAACTACGAGTGCGTCAGATCGTGTCGTGGAAAAAGAAAGAGTGAAGGAATGGAATGAGTGAACTAATAGCGAAGGCATTGGTATTAATTGCCTTGACTTGTGTGCCGATTGGCATTACTGTGGGGTTTTTAACAGATGATAAATATAGAAATCCGTTTGTATTTATTTTAATATTATTTTTTACATATATAGGAGCAACGATATGGGTAAAATCAAGAAAAGAAAAACAAAAAAAGTAAAAGAAAAAGAACACGAATATACAACTGAAGATGTTTTTCCATTGGTAGAGGAAGAACGAGAAGCTGACCATATAGTAGATGGGTATAAGGTGTTTAAACAAAATCATTACGAACACTTCAATGATGATTTAGGAATAGATGAAAACGATTATGAAGTGGAACAGGAGAAATACAATGTTCAATCCGAAGACATACAACCTATTGCTGTCGACAGATATCTCGAACGCTTTGGAAAAAGCCGTAGAACACCTAGATAACAGCGAGTCAATGTCTCCGTCTGTTTTTGTTAAGCACGACAATGCTTTTGCTATGCGTATGCGTATGTATAAGTACATAAAAGCTTTTAAGGAACAGATGAAAGACAAAGAAAATGTAGATGAAAATAAATATAATCATTTAATTTTGACTAGTAATACAGACGGAATTATGATAACATCTTCATTGGAAAATGAGCCTTTAATTTTAACAAATGAAAGGGGGGAGAAACTATGAGAAAAGAAACTGAAAAAGATAAGATGTTTATGGAGTGCATTGATCTAATGCGTGAAACCATAGAGAAAATGTCAGATAAATATCCACTAGAAGTAGTGAATAATGCTTTGATAGAATTGGGATTGCGTATGTCAATGATACAAGGAGGCAGTTATCATACCATCAGAATATTCGCAGGTGTTATGCAAAACATAGCCACCTTCGGACAACTGATGGAAAAGGATATCGCTGAAGCTATAAGATCTGGAGAGAAACCCGATCCTTTTGATGATTGGGAATACTCTGGAACTAAAAAAACTTTACATTAAAATAGTTGTTGACAGGTGTCAGTAAATAATATAAGATGTAAATAATATAAGGAGAAGTGTGTGATGAAGTATGATGTAACGACATCTCATTGTTTTACACAGCATTGGGAAGTGGAAGCCAGAAGCAAAGAACAAGCGGGGAAAAAAGTAATGACAGGGGATATTAAATTTGATAAACCTTCCCGAACTTATGTGTCAAATAAATTAGCTAGAACATTAGTGACAATTCCAGATGCCAAAGTTTTATCGGTAGAACTTGTGCCTAATCAACCCATCAAACCTCAATGGGATACTATTGATGGAGCAGATGGTGAAGAATGGTAGAACTTTTTCAAGATTATTCTGGAATTTTATTAGCCATATGCGTGGTTGCTATGGTTATTGCAATATATTTAAAGGAATAAAGATATGCCTAAGAAAAAAGAAAAAGAAACAGTAGAAGAATTGGTCATACCAACGGAGCTGTTGGAAAAAGACCCAATTGAATTAGCAGATAATGAAAATGATATTAAGACTATCATCAGTTATTTAAAAAAGACTAGAGAAAATATACGAGCAGCAGAAAAAGCTGGCAAAAGAATTACAAGTAAGTCAGCTAGGGTGAAAGCACCCGAACCTGTGGGGGATAATATACTAGATGTATTAATAGATAATGTATAATTATATTCCCAAAACTTTATATGATTCTTTATTAATGCAAGCAAGAGCAGATATATTAACAGCAAAGGCTACATTGCAAATTTATTTTGAAAAATCTGTGGGTATCGGTGAACACCCACAACATACGGAAGAAATGGGTAAACTATTAGATAAGGTGGCGCAAGCTGAAGATAGAAGATCAGTTCTTGAACGGCATTTCCAAGACACTTATGGAGATATGAAAAATGAATCGAAGAAACGATAGAAGAAAAAAGGAATGGTTGTTGATGATAAAACATACCCAACTGTTTCTGTATTTAGTAGGAGCATTAATCGGAATGAGTCTGATTACTTTATTGGTGCTATTAATTTAAACTAAAGGAATGTGTGTGATGAAACAATTAAAAATAATTGATAAATATTTATCATTAGAAAAAATTTATGATATCAAATTATCATTAAGTCATATTTATATTTTAGAAACATTATTAAATAAACCAAATGAATGGTTAGGTCTGCATGATTTTCCAAACATTACTGACTATACTTTTAGCAGATCAAGTCAAGCATTGTCTTTACCCATTGATACAAACCCCAATCGTTTAAGACAATGGGGAAAAAGTTTATATTGGGTAGACTTTAAGATAAAAGGTAGAAGTAAAAAACTTAAATTGTCTAAGAAAGGAGTGAAGATTTTAAATGGAACAACCAGCTAAATTAAAAAAATATGTTTATGATGAAGATAATCCCCGTCAAATAATTTGGGATTCTTCAAGTCTATCTACATTTTTAGCGTGCCCTAGACTCTATAATTTATCTAACTTATTAGGATATAAGTTAAAGATGTATGCTCCCGTTACAGGATTTGGATCAGCTGTTCACGATGGGTATGAAGTATTAGACAGATGTAAATTTGAAAAGAAAAATAAAGAAAAAGCTGTGCTTGAAGCAGTAACTCACATCATAAAAGAATGTGGGGAAGATTTAAATAAGTCACAAGATAAGGCGCGTGGACTTGAGGCGGCAATGAGAGCTGTAGTATGGCGAGCAGAAGAATATTGGGAAGATACTTTAAAGATTGCAACTATGCCTAATGGTGCCCCCTGTTTAGAGCAGAGGTTTGAAGTTCCATTTGGTACACAAGGTCATAGGTTGTCGGGTCGGATTGATAAGATCGTGGAGTTGGATAATCGTTTATACTTATGTGACACCAAGACCACCAAGACTTCTTTAACGGATTTATATTTTAGAAATTTTCAACCTAATAATCAGATCTATGCTTACATATGGGCGGCGAGAAATATATTGGGATTGGATATCGCAGGTTTTATTGTTGACGCTATACAAACAGGAGTTAATTTCTGTAGATTTAATAGAAGTATATTTAATGTATCACAAAAATCCATTGATGAATGGTATATAGATGTACAATACGCCATTGGTTTAGCTGATGCATATAGTGTTAACGAATATTATCCCGCGAACTTTACATCGTGCGGAAATTATGGTGGATGTAAATTTAGAGAAGTGTGTGCGGAATCTCCCGATCACAGAAAAATTATATTAAATGAGGATTTCATAAAGGAACTTCACGCTGATTTAGTGGTGGATAATGTTATTCACGTTGATAAAAATATTTTTAAACAAAAGAAAAATAAATGAAGTTAATAATTTTATTGCTATTTTTATTCAGTTTAAATGGGTGTGCCTTTATGGTTGCAAAAGAAACGGCTAAAGTTATTGATACTGTTTTGGAAGATGATCCTAATCCAACAAAGAAGGAAAAGATATTAAAGAAACAACAAAGCAAAATGAAGTCAAACAAAAATAAAGCGCGGGAATTTTATTGCAATAAAGTAAAAGACCCGATAAAATGTAAGGATTTAGAATGAAAAAAGAACAGAACCAGGCAGAAAAAAATTGGGATAGTTTCCTTCCATTTTATTCACAATGGTATTGGCAAGAGGCATTGATGTATCCATATGAAAAAACGAAAGTATATTATCACGGACCGCGTGAAGAATGGATGAATCTTATGGAGGATGAAGATGAGTAAGGCAGACTTAAAAAGAAAAAGACATAAGGGCAGGCGTAAGGTCGGCTCACAAAAGAGACGCAATCGTAGGCGTATCCGTTTAGGATTAAAGGTACGAAGAAAATAGTTGTTGACAATTATTTTATTTATGATAGACTATGAAAATTATAGGAGACAAAAACATGGCAAGTATTAAAGATCATATATCAACTGATGTAACTAAACTGTTACTCGTAGGAGATAGTGGTTCTGGAAAGACGGCTTCATTAGCGGCATTAGCCAATGCAGGATATAATTTACGTATCTTGGATTATGATGACGGCTTGGCTATTCTTCCAGAATTTCTAAAACCTGATGCAGTAGACAAGGTTAGTTATGTTACGTTGAAAGACCCGATAGGAAAAGCGGACGCTTTTCGTAAAGGGGTTAACCTTATTTCCAATTGGAAAGATAAGGAAGAAGAGTTTGGACCTGTAGGTAAATGGACATCTAAAGATGTGTTGGTTATCGATAGTTTAACCTTGATGGGTGAAGCGGCTTTAAGGGGGGCACTTGTATTTAATAACAAGAAGCCGACCGATCAAGCTAGTCAACCCGAATGGGGAACAGCCGCGCGTGATGTCCAGCACATCATTCAATACCTAACGGGTTCAGAAGTTCCGTGTAATGTGGTAGTGACAACACATATGCAATACATGGAAGGTGACATGGGTGTGTCGAAAGCATATCCAACTAGTGTCGGTTCAAAATTATCTACTAAAATTGGTAGATATTTTAACTGTGTATGCAGAATAGATACTAGAAGTTCTAGTAAAGGTGTCGAGAGAACTTTACGTACAGTGTCGGATCACCGCATGGATCTAAAGGTAACGGCTCCAAAATTAATTGAGCCCAATACTGTGTTGGATCTTGCGAAATTGTTTGATTCGATTCAAAAAAATGCTCGACAAAGATTATCCAATAAGGATAATGTAATCAACATCAAGACAGGAGGCAAATAATGGCTGATGTTACTGACTTTTTAGCAATGAATCCAGAAGATATTGCTGATACAATCACTCTGCCTGAGGGTAGTTATGATTTTGTTATCACAAGCTATCGCACGGACAGAGTTGGTGAAAATCAAAACCAAATTGTGCGTCTCAACTGTAAAGCACAAGCAGTTCTGGAATCTGATATCACTGATGCAGATCTAGAGAACTGTGACGGCACTCGGTTGGAATTTTGGGCAACCAAGAAAGCACTTAGACAGGGCAATCCTGTCATTTCGCTTAAAGCTTTTCTGACAAAGACACTCGGTATGAGTGGTAATTCTTTTGGGGAAATGCTTGAGCAGACTATCGGTCAATCGTTTAGTGGTATCGTTAAGCACGAAATGGTTGGGCGCAATAAAGATATATTGCAAGCTTCAGTATCTAGGATATTGGCTAAGAATTAATATATCATGGGTGAGTATGCTGTAAGAAGACGTGTTCCATCTCAGTTAAAAGAAGGGGCGAAGATCGCTATCGTGATGGACTTCCCTTCTTCCAATGAGGTACGTTTAAATAAAATACTTGCAGGAGATTTTATTATTAATAAAATTTGTAGAATGGCAGGGATACAAATAGAAGATTGCATGCTCACCCACACCTTTCAATTAAAACCTGCGCAAGATAATTTACAAAATTTTTTTCACAAGAGATCTGAATATAAGGCTTTGTGCAAAGAGAGTGAGTGGCGCTCCTCCTATCCAAATACCACCTCTGGTTACCTCAAGCAGGAGATGGAGCAAGACTTACAACGTTTGTACGATGAACTCAATGAAACAAATCCCAATGTCATTATAGCAATGGGAGGCGTTTCATTGTGGGCGTTGACAGGATTTGACAAAGTTAAAACATATCGTGGCGCTATCATACCTTCCAACTCCCCTCATTTAAATAGAGAATTTAAAATAATAACTACTTATCCTTCGCATACAGTGGCAAAGAATTATGATTTTAGAGCACATCTTTTTTCAGATTTTAAAAAAGCTAAAAGAGAATCAGAAATTAAAAGTATTAATTACATAGATAGAAAGTTATGGATTGAACCAACCATAGATGATTTGTATACGTTCAAAGATAAGTATATAGATTCATGCGGTGAACTTAATCCTTTATCTTTCGATATAGAAACAGCGGAAGGGCAGACTAGGTGTATTGGATTTGCCCCCTCTTTAAGACACGCTATTGTTGTACCGTTTTGGATGCCCAACCCACATTTTAAAAATTATTGGTCACCCAAGGATGAGGTTAAAGCATGGGCATGGGTTAAAGATTTATTGGAAAACGAAAACATAATTAAGGTCGCACAGAATCAAACTTATGATGTGTCGTGGTTATCATTTAAAAATAATATAAAAGTCAAAGGACTTATACATGATACCATGCATGCTCATCATGCTTTGCAACCTGAAATGGAAAAAGGTTTGGCATTTCTAGGCTCCATATACACTAATGAAGGTGCATGGAAAACATTAGCCAAGTTCTCAAAGAGCACAAAAGCTGATGAATAGTGAAGCGACCAAATTTTTTTACGGCAAAACCTTTTGACGATAAATGGCAAGAGGCGGAAACCCATGTCCGTCTTTGGCGGGCGACCTTGGATCAATTGTTGCAAGACTTGATATATATGGGCGGCGGAAAGGAGGACAGAAAAGCTCACTTAAGTGCGTGGGAATGGTTTGAAAATGAGCAGGATGCATTTGATCTAGTGTGTGACTTGGCGGATTTAGATCCTGTAAGAACAAAAAAAGAATTAAATAATTTAGTGGAGAGAATACATGGCAGTAAAGATAGAAGAAAACTTAAAGACCGCTTTAAAATTATTGAGCGGAAAAAGACAACACGAGTACGGAAATAAAAAAGAGAATCATGAAAATATTGCTCGTCTTTGGTCTGCTTATTTAGACCATCCTTTATCTGCACATGATGTTGCTATCCTCATGTTATTATTAAAGGTAGCGAGAGCAAAATTTGGAAATCCGAGTTCCGATACATACATTGATATGGTGGGATACTCAGCAATTGCAGGAGAATTAGCTGATGAAGATAATAAAAAACACAGAAATAAGTAAGATAGATTTAGATTCTGAACAGACAGAGTGGGTTTATTGTGCTCTTGATTGCGCCTTGACATATGAAATATGGGATAAGGTACATAAGGAGTTTGATGGACTTACTAAAAAAACATACCTGTTTGAATTAGATAGTTTACGACCAGCGATGGACATGATGTTGCGTGGTTTGCGTGTGGATGAAGAGGAAGTAAAGACAAGAAAGAAAATTTTAAGAGAGAGAAGATTAAAGTTGGAACGCATGCTCAATTTATTTTCTCAATCTGTTTGGGAAAAAGATTTAAATCATAATAGTTCCGTTCAACTTAAGAAAATTTTATATGAATATCTGGGACTGCCACCCGTCATATCATATAAGGGGGGCGAGCATAAGGTAACCGCGGACAGGGCGGCGCTTGAACAACTTGGGGAATTTTATCCAAGAGCCAAGCCTTTCTGTCATACCATACTTGCGTTGCGTGACATAACTAAACAGCTTTCTGTCTTGGATTCCAAGCGGGATGAAGATGGAAGGATACGTTGTTCTTACAATGTGGCAGGCACGGAGACGGGCAGATGGTCATCATCTGGAAGTCCATGGCGAACAGGAACTAATCTGCAAAATGTTACAAAAGAATTGCGTTCCATATTTATTCCTGATGAAGGAAAGATAATGTTCTATGCAGATCTGGAACAAGCGGAATCAAGAGTTACAGCTTATATTGCAGGTGATGAAAATTATATAAATGCATGTGAGAGTACGGACTTGCATACTGAGGTTGTGAAGATGGTATGGCCCAACTTGGGTTGGTCTGATGATCTTGCACAAAATAAAGAGCTTGCTAATAAACCTTATTATTTACATTTCACTTATCGTGACATGTGTAAACGAGCGGGACATGCTACAAATTATGGTGTATCTCCTAATGCATTGGCGAAACATTTAAAAATAAAAGTGTCACATGCTACAAGATTTCAGTTGCTTTATTTTGGTGGTGTGGTACCATTAGCTTCTTTGGAACGATGGCATAAACAGGATAGAGAAGGAGGTTTTCAAGAATTGATAGACACGGGAGAAATTGTAGGTAAACTTGTAAAAATTAAAGGGGCGTTTCCTGGGATACGCACTTGGCATACGGGAGTTTCTAATGAATTAAAACAAACAGGTTGTTTGATCACACCTATGGGAAGACGCAGACAATTTTGGAGTAGGTTAAATGATAACTCTACACTGAGACAGGCGATTGCTTATGTTCCTCAATCAACGATAGGAGACCTACTTAATTTAGGATTGTTAAAAGTGTGGCAGAATTTAAGACATGCGGGTTTAGACATACTGGCGCAAGTGCATGATGCCATTCTTGGTCAATGTTATATTAACAAAGTAGATACATTAATGCCTCAAGTCTTGGAGCAAATGAATAACTCTTTGGAAATTAAGGGAAGAAAAATGATTATACCTTCTTTAATTGAAGTGGGTTACACATGGAAGGATATGAAACCATGGATGAAATAAAAAAAATATACGTGGAAGATGGAAAGATACTAGTAAAAGAAGGGGAATTTTCTACCATATGCAATGAGGCAGAGATAGAAGGACCTTCATTAATAAGAAACAAAGATGGAAATGTATGGATTGAAACTAAAGCTAAAGTAATTAAAGTAGTCCATATACCTTCAGAAAACATTAAGTTTCTAGATGAAAAATAATGGCGCGAAATTATACAGACTATGTAAAGGCATGTGTTGATGCTATTAAGGAAAGTCCCATCCCTAAAACTTTTGCAAGATGGACGGCGCTTTCTGCGGTGGCAGGCGCAGTGGGGAGACGAGTGTGGTTTCCTATGCCTAACTATGATATAGGTTCTAATTTATTTATAATTCTTATTGCATCTCCAGGACGTAATAAATCTGTAAGTTTAATACTTCCTTTTACAAAAATATTTAACAGGCTTACTACGCCTGTGGGTACACAAGAAGAAGATCATAATTTTAATTCTGGTCTTGATGAATATGGGTTAAGAAAATTTCCTCTCTATCTTATTCAAGATAGAATTACTCCAGAAAAATTAGCGGTTGACATGGCAAAGGTAACACGTATGGATTTACGTTTAAGTAATCCGCGTCAAGAACAATTCTTTGATTCATCTTTGACTTTAGTTACATCTGAATTTGGTACGTTCATGACAAGAAGTGAAAGAAGTCTTCAATTTTTTTTAACGGATATGTGGGATAGCAGAGAAACTTACAGCTATAAAACAAAAACAGCGGGTGAATACATCATAGAAGGTCCTTGTTTGAATTGGATTGCATGCGCAACACCAGAACAGTTCGTGGATAATTTACCAGAGGATGCAAGATCACAAGGGTTGTTATCAAGAATGCTTCCCATATTTTATGAAGGGGAAAGAATACCACAAGACTTAACACAAAAAGTTATAAGTGATAACACGATTGATAATTTAAGAAATGATTTAGGTTCCATTGCAAAAATGTATGGACCCATGACATTTGATAAGGATGCTTTTGATGAAGCTAATGAAGATATTTATAACAACATACAACCAGAACCAATTGATCCTCACCTATCAGAATATTGTCAACGAAGGGTGTCACATTTTTTAAAGGTCGCTGTATCCGTGTCCGCTTCACGCAGATCAACAAGAAAGATAATGAAAGAGGATTGGGAAACAACAAAAGAGATCATGTTTGAAATGGAAAAGAGCATGCCCAAAGCCTTGGAAGGTTTCGGCATGGCGAGAACAGGTAGGATAGCACATGACATGAAGGTGTGGCTGGAGGCCACAATGGCTTTGAAAAAGAGAGGACATGTCAATCTTAGGGCGTTCAAGAGGGAAGTCCTTAGAAAAATTGCCAATCCAGGTGAGCTGGACCAGACCATCCGAGCGATGGTTGACTCTGGTTACATAAAAGTTGAAGGAAATATTGTGTTTCCATCAAAAAGTAATTGACCCCGATGGGTAAAGATGATATACTGCTTATCGGTGTGCGTGTAAGGAACTTATGAAAATTGATATTGATATAACAAAAGATAATCTACTGCCACGAAACGCTGTGAATATCTTAAAGGATAGGTATCTGTTACCTACAGAGGAGACTCCACAAGAAGCTTTTGCCCGAGCATGTGTAGCATTTGCTGATAATAAAGCACATGCAGAAAGATTATATAAATATGTTTCAAATCTTTGGTTTATGTTTGCTTCTCCACTTCTGTCAAATGGAGGAACAGATAGGGGTTTGCCTATCAGTTGCTTTTTAAATTATATACCCGACAGCAGAGAAGGACTAGCGGCGCACTATACTGAGAACATCTGGTTATCTAGTATGGGGGGCGGAATAGGGGGTTATTGGGGCCATATTCGCTCACAGGGACAGTCAACCAGTAAAGGTAATAAAACTACAGGGGTGATTCCATTTATGCACGTAGTGGACTCTCAAATGGTGGCATTTAATCAAGGCGCTACCAGACGCGGCTCCTATGCTAGCTATATGGACATATCCCATCCAGAAATTATAGAGTTTATAGAGATGAGAAAGCCTGCAGGTGGTGACATCAATAGAAAGAATCTTAATCTTCATCATGCTGTCATAGTGCCTGATAAATTCATGTGGGCGGTGGAGAAAGACGAGGATTGGACTTTAGTAGATCCCAATAGCAAGGATAAAGTTAAGACAATTAAAGCTAGAAGCATTTGGATAAAGATATTGGAGGCTAGAATATCCACGGGTGAGCCTTACATCATGTTCATTGATACAGTTAACAGGGCATTGCCTAAAGAATTAAAGGACAAAGGATTAAAGGTACATCATTCTAATTTATGCAGTGAAATAACATTGCCAACTAATGAGGAAAGAACAGCCGTCTGTTGTTTATCAAGTGTTAACCTAGAATACTTTGACGAGTGGTCTAAGGAGGAATTATTCATAGAGGACTTAATGAGAATGTTGGACAACACTCTCACTAAATTCATAAAGGGTGCCCCCTTGACCATGAAGAAAGCCATTACAAGTGCGGAGTCTGAACGTTCAGTGGGATTGGGAGCCATGGGTTTTCATTCTTATTTACAACGCAACGGTATTGCATTGAATAGTCCACTGGCTATGGGTCCTAATATAAAAATATTCAAGTACATCAAAAAGAAATGTGATGCGGCGAATTTAAAATTAGGAAAAGAAAGAGGGGAAGCGCCTGACCTTAAGGGAACAGGTAAAAGATTTGCACATATGACAGCCATAGCTCCTAATGCCAGCAGTTCTATCATATGTGGCAACACATCTCCCAGTATAGAACCCTTACGTGCTAATGCGTTTACGCAAAAGACACTGAGCGGTTCTTTTTTAATTAAGAATAAATATTTGAAAAAATTATTAGAGGAAAAAGGAAAGGATATAAAAGATGTTTGGAAGATTATTATATCTAATACAGGAAGTGTCGAATCACTTGATTTTCTCAATGCGCAAGAAAAAAATGTATTCAAGACAGCGATTGAAGTTGACCAGGCGTGGCTTGTGGACTTGGCTTCGGAGCGTCAAAAATATATTTGTCAAGCGCAAAGCTTGAATTTATTTTTCCCACCAGATGTGAACGTGAGAAAATTAAACAACGTGCATAAGCGTGCATGGCATAAGAAGTTGAAAACTCTTTATTATTGCAGAAGCGAGGCGATCAAGAGAGCGGAAAACATATCAATAAAAATAGAAAGAAAGGTAAGGGAAGACCATGATGATTGTGTCATGTGTCAAGCATAGGTGAAATTATGAGCATATTTAAAAAAAGAAATTACTACAAACCGTTTGCGTATCCATGGGCGTTCGAGGCTTATGACATGCAGCAAAAAATGCACTGGCTTCCATCGGAAGTTTCATTGCATGAAGACATCAACGATTGGAATAACAGAATGAGTGAGTCGGAAAAGAATCTGGTGAAGCAGATACTGACCTTCTTCACTCAAGGAGACGTGGATGTTGCTCAAGCCTACATGGATGTTTACATCCCCTTATTCAAACCATTGGAGATACGCATGATGCTGTCCGCCATAGCCACCAATGAGGCCGTGCATGCACACGCCTATTCATTATTGAATGACACGGTGGGAATGGATGACAGTGATTATCAAGCTTTCCAAGAGATAAAAGCAATGAATGACAAGCATGAATACTTGTGGAAAAACAAAGGGGGCACCGCGGACGAGCAAATGGTGCGCGACATAGCGGTGTTCTCGGCGTTCGGCGAGGGGCTTCAACTGTTTGCAAGCTTCGTCATGCTGTTGAATTTCCAGCGCTTCGGCAAGATGAAAGGCATGGGGCAAATTGTCGCATGGTCCATTCGTGATGAATCACATCACGTGGAGAGCATGATCAAGCTGTTGCATTGCCTGTTGGACGAAAAACCTGAGGTATGGAACGATAATTTCAAGAAAAGTTTATATGATATATGTCGTGACATGGTGTCACTTGAGGATAAGTTTATTGATTTGGCGTTTGACATGGGTCCTGTTGAGGGACTTACGCCAGATGAAGTTAAACAATATATACGGCATATAGCAGATAGAAGACTACTACAGCTAGGGTTAAAGCCTAACTATGGAGTCAAAGACAACCCACTCGAATGGGTCGATTGGGTGGTAAGTGGCTTAGAACATACTAATTTCTTTGAGAACAGAGCTACGGAATATGCGAAGGGTGCCATGACGGGCACTTGGGCGGATGCATTTTAAGCTTGACACGAATTGCAAAGTATGATAGTATTAAAGTTCAAGGGGGGCACAAAAGGCAACTTGATTCTACAGATGGGGATACCCTACAAGGAGTTAAGTTGCCTTTAGCTTTTTAAGGAGTGTGTGATGAAAGAACTCAGCAAAAAAGATTATAAGATATACTTGAAAGAGTATAGGGAACGTGGTGCGTCTAATCTTAGACGATCACGCAGTAGGTTTTTGAGTAAACAGGAAACAGAACAAGCTTATCGTGATTACTTGAATTGTCAAGCCATGATAAGAAACATGAATTGGAAAATGAAGAATGGTTATTGGTTGTATGATGATTTGCCTAACGGTCATTTTGTAAATCACTTTAGAGTTGTAGCGTCAGGTGATCCTGATAGAGTGGGCAAATTGGTGGATAGTTTCGGAAGGGAGTATGATGTACCAAGAAAAGGAAACTAAGTACGATGGCTTTGCCAAAAAACTTTTCTATGATTTTAGAAAGATTAAAAAGAAATTGCCCTATTGGGAGCGACTTAATTTTAGAGACAGAGATGAGTGGCGTGGTATCGCTCAGCTTATAAAGAGGGAAAGAAAGTATCACAAAAAACTACGCAAGAAAATGAAACTAAAAATAGGAGACACAAATGAAAAACAAATTACAAGAAACAGTTAACGCTTTAGTATTAGCCAAAGGAAGCAAATCTGATGCAGCTAGAAGTTTAAATATTCCTCGTACTACTTTTATAAGTAGATTAGAATCAGCAGAACGCGCAGGAATAAAACCCACTGTTAAATCCCCTAACTTAGAAGTAGCTTTAGCTGAACAAAAAATGGTCTCTGATTTACAGATACGTGACCTTAAGAAACAGTTAGAAGAATCCATACAGCAAAATGTAACCTCAGATTATGTGCGCAAGCATATATTTAAATTAGGCAAGCATCAAGCTACCCCTCCTAAATGGATAACTAAATCTTCTCCAGCTACGGGAAACCCTGGAGTTCCCACTTTGTTCTTATCTGATTTTCATTACGGGGAGGTAGTAAGACCTGAAGCTGTAGGCAATTTAAACAATTTTAATAAAAAGATTTCGCAATCGCGATTGAAGTCAACTGTGGAAACAGCAATAGACTTATGCCATAATCATATGGTCAACCCTAAATACCCAGGAATTGTTCTGGCTTTGGGGGGAGACATGCTGGCAGGTTCCATTCATGATGAGTTGATAGAATCAAATGACGGCACGAACATAGATCATGTGCTGGATTTATTTGATCAATTGGTCTGGACAATTTCTACTTTAGCTGATAAGTTTGAAAAGGTTTTTATACCAACAGCTTATGGAAATCATTCCCGCATGTATCAACAGTACAGGAATAAAGAAGCGGCTCATCTTAGCTTTGATTGGATGCTGTATAACATGTTGGAAAGACATTTTAAAAGTAATAAAGATACTCGTATAAGATTTCAAATAGCAGATGGGTTTGATACGTACTATAAGATATATGATACAAGTTACTTGCTGACGCATGGTGATAGGTTAGGAGTCCGTGGAGGAACGGGCATAGTGGGAATGCTTGGGCCTATAGCACGTGGTGTTCAGAAGGTAAGATCGGAGTATGCTAATTTTGGTAAGTCCATTAACTATGTTATCATGGGGCACTATCATCAATACATCTCCATTAAAGGGGCCATAGTTAACGGCTCGCTTAAAGGCTATGACGAATACGCTATGAGTAATCGCTTTGCTTTTGAGATACCTAAACAAGCTTTGTGGTTTACACACCCACAATATGGTGTAACTTTCCAGGTTCCTGTGGTCGCCGAGCAAGGCGTTCCTAAGAAACCTAAGAAAGAATGGCTTCAATGGGCGGCATAAAGTTATTCAGAGTGGGCAGTAAGGTATTGCAAGTGCCCCCTTTGTCTGATATAATAATCAAAAAATTACGGAGGTAACAATGAGTACAGAAAATACTTGGACACCTGCCCAATCTTTCGCCATTGGCACGGTGAAAATTGGTGGTGATGCCATTAAGGTAGAGGAACCCAAGAAAGAAGAAGAGGATAAAAAGGATGGCGATAAGCAGAAGTCAAACGGGGAAGACAGTGAGTCTAAAGCCTCCTAAACATTTACAGCATAGGGTGATAAAAGCTTCTTCTCCCTTAGAGAAGAAAAAGAAAAAGACACCTTTTCTTCCTGCGACTAAGAAGAATTTTAAAAAGTATAAGCCTAAGAAAATTAAAGCGACAAAATCTTTGACGGCTTCTCAACTTTGGAAATTTGCACCTGATGTTAAAAGTTAATTATGATAAAAATATTTTTTTTATTAATGATATTTTCAACGCCTAATCAACATACTGTCAAGTATAATGCCGCCATATACCCAACAGAAGATATGTGCATAGAGGCGAAGGTAGATTACTTGGAAGCATATAATGCAAAGTCTGCGGAGTACAAAGCGGGAACGAAGACAGAAGCTTTCTGTATAGAGATTAAATCTTTTCCTATTATAGGAATGCCTATGCCACTAGGAGCATAACATGAGAAAGAAAAAGAAATGATAAATAAAAATAAATT
>Ga0208790_1000430_pt1 | contig 21027 bp, 26 predicted proteins | sample 10_taG_FD_184083 | JGI IMG/M metagenome (GOLD analysis project Ga0208790, IMG submission 184083) | Marine viral communities from the Subarctic Pacific Ocean - 10_ETSP_OMZ_AT15264 metaG (SPAdes) (version 2) | ecosystem: Environmental > Aquatic > Marine > Oceanic | place: Pacific Ocean | collected... | reverse complement strand
CTGATGGCGAGACGGGTCTTCCTTCTGGTGTCGAAGAGATCGGCTACGAGTTGTACCCCAAGAACGGAAACCAGATGTGGGATTCCTATAAGTATTATTCAAAGACTTGCGGGGCTGAGTATGATGACCAGCTTGTAATGAACTCGATCACCGAGACGCACAATATTGCGTTCAATCGTATTGAGGAGTTTGTTCCCGACACCACCGTTAAACTTCCAGACTTTGTGGTTCCAGCTGGTTCCACCGACAGTGAGGCTTTGGTGAAGTACGCGTTGGAGGGGTTGCGGGAACGCAATTTTCACACCGACAAAACCTATGTAGACCGCCTGCGTCAGGAACTTGATGTTATTGACGAACGAGGGTTTAGCAAATACTTCTTGACTATGAAGGCCATTTCAGATAAGGCAAACGAGGTCCAACTGACGGGACCAGGACGAGGTTCAGCAGCCGGTTCTCTGGTGGCCTATGTTCTGGGTATCACTCAGATTGACCCAATCAAGTATGGACTTCTTTTTGAGAGATTCTTGCGTAAGGATGCAACGGACTATCCGGACATTGACTATGATGTTGCAGAGCCGATGGAACTCAAGGAAATGCTAATGGAAGACTGGGGCAAGAACTCGGTTGTTCCGATTTCAAACTGGAACACGTTGCAATTGAAGTCTCTTATCAAGGACATTTCAAAGTTTTATGGGATTGAGTTTACTGAAGTTAACAAGGTAACATCCAGTATGATTTTTGAAGCTACCCCTGCAGCTAAGATGAAGCACGGCATCAAGGCGGGAGTTTATACGCCGACTTGGGAAGAGGTGATGGAGCTGTCGCCCTCCTTACGCGGCTTCCTAGTAAAGTATCCTCACATCAAAACACACGTGGAGGCATTGGTTGGACAGGTTCGTTCGTGCTCCCGTCATGCGGGAGGTGTATTGATCGCCGATGACTTGAACGAACACATGCCGATCATTAGTTCAGGAGGGGTGCGACAGTCGCCTTGGTCCGAGGGGCAGAACGTTCGCCACTTGGAGCCACTCGGGTTTATTAAGTTTGACTTGTTGGGATTGTCAACACTCCGCATGATTGAGGGTGCAATTCGGCACATCTTGAAGCGGCACCACAACGTGGAAGAGCCTACGTTCGAGGATGTAAAGAAGTTTTATGATGAAAATCTCCATCCGGATGTTATCGACTTTGATGATCAAGCCGTGTATAAAAACATTTTTCAGCGAGCAAATTTCGCGGGAATTTTTCAGTTTACGGAACAGCGGGCACAGGAATTCTGCGCGAACGCAAAGCCGAAGTCACTAGTTGACATCTCGGCCATCACTTCAATCTATCGCCCAGGCCCACTTTCGGCCAACGTGCACGAGCAATACATTCAAGCTAAGAGCATGCCGCACGAGATTGATTACCTCAATGAGCAGGTGAAGGACGTAACTCAGGAGACCTACGGCTTCCTCATCTTCCAGGAGCAGATCGCGCTACTCGCGCATAGGCTCGGCAAAGACCTGACGCTAGACGAGGGCAACATGCTTCGGAAGGTGTTGACGAAGAAAGGAACGGGTAAGGGAGCAAAGGTCAAGAACCAACTCAAGCAGAAGTTTATCAATGGATGCGTCGAGAAAGGAATGCGTTACAGCGCCGGAGAGGATATGTGGGAGAGGTTTGAGTACTTCTCGGGCTATGGCTTTAATAAGTCGCACGCCATCTCGTACTCGGCAATCTCGTTCCAGTGCGCGTGGCTATACAATTACTATCCGGTAGAGTGGATGGCTTCATTCTTGGACAAGGAGCCGGAGAAGCGTAAGGAGAAAGCTATCAACATCGCGAAGTCGAACGGCTTTGAGATTGTGGAGGCCGATGTGAATACATCTTCGTTTGTATGGGAGATCGATCCCGACAACCCGAAGCGCTTAGTACAACCGCTCGCAGGACTCAAAGGATTGGGAGACGCTGCCATTCAGCAGATCGTCGACAACCGGCCATTCAATGATATTGAGGAGTTCTTATTCCACGACGAGATTGTATACAGCAAGCTGAACAAGAAAGCACTGGATGTGCTGGTACGCTCGGGGGCGCTGAACAATCTCATGGACGACCGCTTTAGCGGGCGCAAGCACTTCTGGTCTGCAGTAGCAGTCGACCGGGTCTACAGTAAGAAGAAGTTCCTGGAGAATATCGAAGAGTACAAGGACGAGGGAGACTTCAGTGTTGAGGAAGAGATCGATAATCTCACAACGCTCACTGGAATATTCCCGATGCACTTGGTAATGACCGAAGAAGTAAGAGAGCGCTTGGAGGCAAACTATGTGCCACCGGTCTCTGATTATGATCCTGACCTAGGATTAGTATGGTTTATTCCGCGCGAGATTATTAGAAAGAAGACAAAGAACGGAAAGCCCTATTGGATTGTTGCAGTAATTGATTCAAATTCAGTATTGACAAAGTTCCGATGTTGGGGTATAGTAGAGGGTAAGGATAGGATTCATTTGAATCGTCCCTACATGGGTAAATTAGATTTCGACCCAGCGTGGGGATTCTCAACCCGATCGATTAAAAGAAATCTAAGATTGTTAGGATAAAATGATTTTACAATATTACATGTTACGAGGAAATGATTTTCCTCCTGTTAGAGCGAACCCAAGCGATGCTGGGTTGGATTTGAGATGGACACCAACAGAAGTCCGCTCCACCCTTCTGCGAATTGAGCCCGGCGAAAGTATACTGGTTCCCACTGGATGCACATTTGGCATTCCTCATGGCTACATGATGGAGATTAAAAACAAGTCAGGTGTCGCTCACAAGCGTCAGCTTTTGGTTGGGGCCTGCGTCGTAGACAGTGGATATGAGGGGGAAGTGTTTGTAAACCTTCACAACATTGGCACAGAGGCCCAGCTTCTTGAGCCCGGTGACAAGATAGCGCAAGCAGTGATTGTGCCGGTGGTGCATGCTCGCTTTGTAGCGTCCGACTCTCCGGACATTTATGGGTGGTACCCCATCACTATCTCAGAGCGCGGCAATGGTGCGTTGGGATCGACAGGGAAGTGAAGAAGCTTCGCAAGGTGAACCGCCAGAAGCGCAAGCAACAGCGTAAGGACGCCCAGGAAGCACTCAAACAACAGACCGCTGCTTTTTTGGATCACCCCAAAGAGTGTTGTGTTTGTGAGGAAAAGTTCGAGAGGACCAGAGAAACAGTGAAAAGTTGGCAAGTAACTGTGATTGAAGAGAGAGTAAGACTAACGTGCCCAGCTTGTTGGCACACGTTGACGGAGGTATTAGAATGTCAAGAATAAGAGGCCACCACGCTGAGATAATTGCGGCGCGGTATAAAGGACTGTTTGATGAGAAAAACTATGGATTTTTTGACGGCGGTCACCCGTTTAATCTTAACATAGTGGGGGTACGGAATTCCGATGGTCGAGTTAATAAGTTCGATGACTTTCTATTGACTATCTATCGCGACAATCAGAAGCGCTGGATTGTGGATTCGTATCAGATTACCACGGACCCCGGGCTTTATTGGCTCCTTCATCCAATGAACGTGAACGGGACAGCAATTTTATGCCCTGGTCAGTATCGGGGTGCCTATAAGGTTGGGAAGCATGCAGGAAAGTATGATGCTCTTTGTCAGCAGGGCGCCCCCATTACTGTCTGGAGAGACGCCGACCGCGATCGTCGGCATGACATGTCCCAGGCAACCCTCGATACAGGATACTTCGGAGTTAACATACACAAAGCCGGCCGAAATTCAAATCGAGTGGACAAATGGAGCGCCGGATGCCAGGTTTTTAAAAACGAAGGGGATTTCAAAGAGTTTATGAATACTGTCCGTCGTGCCGAAAAGAAGTTTGGAAATAGCTTTACGTATACTTTGGTCAACGGAAAGGAAGTAGTAGGATGAAAATTAAGGAGACTCTAACATATGATGATGTTCTCTTGCAACCTCAATATTCGGACATCAAAACGCGACGAGAAGTTACAATAGGTGGTTATCTTTCTAGTCAGGCACCGCCCCATTATAGATGTGATCTCAGTCTGCCTATAATTGCCAGCCCCATGGATACCGTTTCGGAGTCAGCCATGGCGGTGAGCATGTGGAAAGCGGGCGCCCTCGCTGTGGTTCATCGGTATAACACAATTGAACAACAAGTGGGTATTGTAGATCAAGCCATTTATGCGGGAGGAAACGCGGCCGCTGCAATAGGCACCACAGGAGACTATTTAGAAAGAGCACGTGCCCTCGTCGAGGCCGGCGTTAGAATTTTGTGTGTTGATGTGGCCCATGGCCATCACATTTTAATGAAAGAGGCCCTGGCAACCTTGCGGCAAGTGTTCGGAGGTGCAGTCCACCTCATGGCGGGCAACATCGCAACCTTGGAGGGTTATAATGATTTGGTCGATTGGGGAGCCGATAGCATGCGCTGTAATATTGGTGGCGGTTCTATTTGTTCAACTAGGATTCAGACTGGCCACGGTGTCCCGGGCCTTCAAACAATTATTGATTGTGCTCGATCAGACAGGAACGCGCCCATCATTGCTGACGGAGGAATACGGAACTCTGGTGATATTGTCAAGGCTTTGGCAGCTGGTGCTGACTTTGTTATGCTTGGGTCTTTGTTATCCGGTACTGATGAAGCTCCTGGAGATGTAGTCAATACTCGCAACGGTAAGTTTAAGTCCTATCGGGGCATGGCTAGCAGAGATGCACAAATAGAATGGCGTGGGAGAACGGCGTCCCTAGAGGGGATAGCTACCACGGTGCCATGCAAAGGCGCCGTTCGGGATGTGTTGGATGAGTTGGAACGAGGGATCCGAAGTGGGTTGTCCTACACTGGTGCTCGTAACGTTGCAGAACTACAACAGAAGGCCAAGTTCATACGCCAGACGGGAAGTGGGCAGATCGAAAGTTCTACCCACATACTGAAAAAATGAGCGACCCGCGAGAAAATTATTCTATTTTGACATTTGGGATTGATTCCAAGTTGCATGAGAACCTCAAGATAAGGCTCTACTACGATCAGATTCGCAACCAAAGTCAATTTTTTAGAATGTGTGTGGAGTCTTACCTGGCTCAAGATAAGTTGTTTATGGAATTTTTTGACACTGCTAAGGTAGAAATGAAAACCCAGTCAAAAACGCGTGCTTTAAAATCACGCAGATTACGACAGGCAGGGGAAAATTTAATGAAAGAGTTGGCTTTGAGTGAGGCGGACGTAGAGAATATATTTGACCTATTGGAAGAGGAGTTACCTGAATTATGAGAGATTGTGCTAAAGAATGTTATTTGGCTAAGAAATGCTGCGCGAATACGGAATGCCGTCTTTATATAGATTATGAAGAGGATTTTAATTGTACTTTAATAGCGGTTACAAAACATGGACCGATGACCCTGGAAGAGATCGGCCGCCGACACAACATCAGTACGGTGCGTGCGAAACAGATTGTCGACGCAACGTTGCTCAAATTAAAAAAGACATTACTGCGGGAAAATACTATTTAAAAGTAGCATAATCGCGATATGTTAGGAGATAATCGACGATGTCAGATAATAAAAAGAATCTATTGAATGAATCACAAATTCGCCAGTTTATGAAGCTGGCATCCCTGCAGCCTCTCACGCCAGGGTTTGTTAGCGGCCTCAGTGAGACCACCAAAGGTGAAAAGACCAAGCGTGGCACTGAAGCATTCCGAGGGATGAAAAAGGGTGAAAAGTCCGAAGAGCATCCCGGCGAAGAAGACGATACCGCAAAGAAAGAGAAGGAAGGACAGGACCTCCGCAAGGGCGCCAAGGTCCGAGGTGCCGAGGGTACCAAGGGCAAAGAAGGCGAAGGCGATGCATTCGTCGACGTAAAGAGCGAGGCTGTTGAAGATCTCGACGAGCTACGCACCGGCCGCACTGGCGCTCTCGGCCCCAAGAACGGTACCGCCAACCCAGGCCATGGCCGCGGTCAGGGTGAAGCTGCCGACGGTTCTCTCTTTGAAGCGGAGGCTGATCCTGAAGCGCTCGAAGACTACGCTGCAGGCGATCTAGAGCGAGGTCACCCCGAAGAGGCCGAAGCCGATGAGCTTGAGGCTGATGCTGAGCTCGACGCCGATGCTGTCGACGTCGGTGATGTGGAGGGCGACGGTCCAACTTTGACTGTTCAACAGGTCGTAGCGGCCATCGAGGACGCACTCCAGGACCTACTCCCCAATGAGGAGGTCTCAGCTGAATATGTTGCAGACGAGCCCGAGGTCGACGTTGAGGCAGAGGAAGAGTTCGCACCGGAAGGTGACGATGTCGTTGCCGATATTGAAGTTGGCGAAGAGGAACTCGAAGAGGTTTTAGGCTTCGGCAAGAGCAAAGAGGAAAAAGAGCAGGAGAAGAAGGACATCGAAGACCTGAGCGTCACATCTGCCAAGCGCACGGCATATGATAAGAAAACCGGCGGCTCCGGTGCACAGAAGATAGGACGTCCCAGCCGGTACTCCGTCGACTCGAGCGCGGCCACTTACAAGGAATCCAACGAGAACACCGACGACCTCGTGGAGCAGATCACCAAGCGTGTTGCTGCTCGAATTCTTAAGAGTGCGCTGACCAAGAAGTAAAAATAAGGCTTGACTTTCAAGCCCTCCTAACGTATACTAAAGACTGTGGGTAACCCCCACAGTCTTTTTTTATGAGGTTTAAATGCATGAAGTAACTAATGGTGAATTGATGGTTTTTGTGGTGTTGGGGTTTGCGCTAGGAGTATTCGTTAGTGTCTATCTCACTCGTATTTTGGAAGTGGTTCATATGTGGCGCTTCACCCAAGAGGTGGTCGCCCATTGTCTTCTAATGTGTGTGAAGATCATGGAGGATGTTGCATTCCTCTCAGAGGTAAAACGAAAGCACATGGTTGCTTCGGACTTTACCCCCGAACAAATTAAGCAATTTCAAGAGGTTGATGAAAGAACCTTGACAAACTGGAAGGAATCAGTTATACTATCCTTACAAATGGCCGCTCCACCGCGATTTCGGTCCTTTATGCCGTTTACTACTTGGAAAGAAGCAACGAGGTTTCTGGACGAGGCTCATCAGGCAGCAATATTAGAAAGAAAGAAAAATTATGAACTATGATACCGATCATGAAGAAGAAATAGAATACTCCGAAGAGGAAGAGGAAACTCCCGAAGAGGAAGAGAGCGCTCTAATCGGACTATGTACCGACATCAATGAAGAGTCTATGAAAGAAATAGCTTTAGGTCTCTTGACACTTAATGGAGGAAAGATACTTCCCACCGCATCCGACGCGGAAGAGCCACGTCCGATTGACGTAGAGTTCTTCATTTCTTCCAACGGGGGGTCTGTGAATGACATGTTTGTTCTTTATGATTTGATGGAATTGGTGAAAGGCACCCGCGACATCGCGACGTTTGGGTATGGACGTGTTGCTTCGGCAGCGGTCCCTCTCCTGGCGTTCGGAACCCCCGGCAAGCGCCATGTTTCAAAGAATGCGCGCATCATGATTCATCACTGTTCTAGCGAAGTGGGGGGCAGTCATGCTACAATCCGGACCAACTTTGGCGAACTTAAAAAGGTGGAGGCTATGATGATTCAAGCTCTCGCGGATAATTCCAATCTTTCAGTTGGTGATTATTACGAGATTTTCTCTAAAAATACAGATCAATATTTCTCAGCGCAGGAAGCATTAGAAATGGGTCTTGTTGATAAAATCATCTAATTAGTACTGACCATACGAGGAATACCCATGGATATTGATGCACTAGTGGAGACACACTTTAAAAAGAACCGAAACATTTTTGGCTTTGAAGCCATCGCCCAACTCATTGAAGAGGTGATGGATTCGATGGAAGCAACGGGGATCCCTTTGCGCGAGCAAGAAGAGGGCGAAGACCGGGGAAGCATAGACATTAAGCTTCCTACCATTAAGTTCACAGAGAATTGGGGCAAGCCCGAGAACGAAGACCGAGAGCGAATTGAACGCTATATGAAAAACATTGAAGGCAACACTCTTACAGCGAAGCTGGATGGTCTCCGTGCCATCCTGTCGGGGGCAGAGAAAGGAGCTTCCATCGGTAAGATTTTATCTACCCTTATTCTTATTGAAATATTGGCAACCTTAGCTGGCCAAGGCCGTGAGTTTACTGAATCAGCCGCCGGGTTTATTTTTGAAGGATTTTTAGCAGGCCTCTTCGGAGGTCAGTCCGTCCAGATTGTTGATGTGGAAGAAGCCGAGGGCCAGGTGGGAAAGCCCATCACGGATGTGGTTCTCAATGGTAGGTCTTATTCGCTTAAGCTGCTGGGCCCCAAGACCGCCGTTAAGGGGTCGTGGAAAAACCTGATCGGCCACTTCGAGCAGGAGGATGAAATTGTTTATCTTGATGCTCGTCGAACTGGAGATGGTGGACTCCACTTTAGTGAGTTTGTTATCACCCTTCCAGATTACCTGAAGATTTTTGGCGACCCCTTCAAGAAGTTTTCAAAAAAGTCGCATACCGTAAAGAGCGTGGAGGAACTGCGAAAGATTCTTAGTGGTTTGCCCGAAGATAAGATTAGGGGGCTGGAAGCCGTAATTGGTGGCCGTATTCATACGCCCGATCCAGACGACGGCCGTCCGAATATTCAAGACGCCATGAAGCTGCCGGATGAAGAACTGACTGCCAACCAAAAAGGTAAACCATTTGTGTTGCGCTTCCAAGAGGAAGATCTCGGCAAGGGCAATGTTATCCAGAAACTTTATGGAGGCGCGGATCAGTATAATGCTGTCGCAGCTGCCGTTCAGACGGGAGACAAACGCAAGATCATCGACGCGCTTAAGCAGACGCGAGGATTTTCGCAGAAGCCCGAACAGTTTTCTCTTAGCAAGAAGCAGGTATCAGAGCTTGCCACCTACAATGATTTAGGAACGATCCCGCTGGGCGAAGACGCGCTCCGGCAAGTGTGGGCGAACTATGCTGAGCTTCTTTTGGCTACGGTTGACCCGGTTTATCGCACACTCCAGAAGTTTACTGATGACGTTGATACATTCTTCTTGGGAGCGGGGGAAAAGGGTGGTAGTCGCAAGTCCTACGGCGATGCAGCGATTAATGATGCCCAACTGTTGCAGAATGCTACAGACAAAGCAGTCCAAGCTGTTTCCGCTCAAGAAGAAAAATAGTTTGACATTTCAAACAAGTGTGTTATAATAACAGTATAAGAAAGAGAGGTGACGTATGCCCGAATGTAAGTTTGAGTCTCGCTCGGCGTTGAATACAAAAGTATTAGAGGGAGTTAATTTGTTGGCCGATAATGTGGGGGCCACTTTGGGACCCAAGGGTAGAAATGTTATTTTACATGAAAAAGGAAAGCTACCCATCATCACCAAAGATGGTGTGACAGTTTCAGCTTTCGTACATGTTGACGAGGAATTTCAAAACGCTGCGGTTCAAATTCTGAAACAGGCCACCTCGCAAACGAATGTGATGGCTGGCGATGGCACCACAACCGCCACCGTCCTTGCAAGAGAGATTTTAACAGGCGCTCAGCGTTATATTACGGCTGGTGCTTCCCCGGTGGAACTCAAGCGTGGAATTGATTTGGCGGTTAATAAGGTCGTCGGCGCCCTTAAAGATACTGCAGTTCACATCGAGACGCTAGCCGATGTGGAGAACATTGCAACGATTTCTGCCAATAATGATAGAACTATTGGAAAGCTGGTCGCAACTGCAGTTGATAAGGCGGGCAAAGATGGCTCCATCACTATTGAGGAAGCGCGCACTGTCGAAACAACGTTGGATGTAATTGAGGGGTTTCGACTGGAGTCGGGTTATGCTGCTGGTGCCTTTGTTAATGATGAGCGCAGAGGCGCAGTGCATTATGAGTCCCCGCTCGTGCTCGTCACGGATAATAAAATAGATTCAGTTGAACAAATCCTCCCCGCGTTGGAGATAATTTCTCGGGATGGGCGCCCTCTGGTTATAGTGGCTGAGGACATTGAGGGCCAAGCGCTTGCCGCACTTATTATGAATACGGTCCGAGGTTCTTTAAAGATAGTGGCCGTTAAGGCCCCTTTTTACGGGGAGGCCCGTCGCGGCGTCTTGGCTGACTTGGCCCTTTCCACAGGAGCAGAGTTTATTTCTCGGGATAGTACAATCCGCCTTAAGGACATTAAATTACAACACTTTGGACAGTGCAGGTCTGTTGACATTACCAAGACTAGTACGACTGTAATTGGGGGAAAGGGTGACTACGAAGAAATCGATCGGCGTATATCTCTCTTGAAAGCGGAACTGCGCGCGGCCGCAGATCTCCGGGAGTGTGAAAAGATTCAGACGAGAATTACCAAGCTTGCGGCTGGGGTGGCTGTAATTAACGTAGGCGCCCCAACCGAAGTAGAGATGATTGAAAAGAAACATCGTGTCGAAGATGCACTAGAGGCGGTGAAGTCAGCGCAAGCCGAAGGAATTGTTGCAGGCGGGGGCGTAGCGCTCCTGCGCACCGCCGAAGTTTTGGAATCGCTTGAGGCAGAAAATGAGGATCAGAGGTCAGGTATTATAATCGTGCGTACGGCACTAAGTGCACCTATTCGACAGATGGCTCTCAATGGAGGTCTTTCGGCCGATCTAATTTTAAATACGATCGGCGAAGAGAGCGGCAATAGGGGGTATGATTTTCGTAATAACGAGGTTGTAGACCTCCTAGAACAGGGAATTGTCGATCCTGTTAAAGTAACGCGTACGGCGTTAGCAAATGCTGCATCTGCCGCGGGAACCTTAATTACAACTTCGCATGCCATTGTTCAGGTGTAGGCCTATTTAGTGGTGATCGGAGGACATGAGGGTGAGCGATGAAGAACATGGTCAGCTAGCTGTGCTTATAGCTGAGGTAGCGACCAAGATGCAAGTTTTGCTTGACAAGCAAGATGAGCTGGCAGAAAACATCTCCAAGATTAAGGAGGCCGTATACAACCCAGACAAAGGTTTGTACGCACGACTCAGCCACCTTGACAGGCGCCTCGACTCTCTAGAAAGCTGGAGGAATCTTAACACTAAGATTTTGTGGACCGTAGGAACGATTACCGCAGGCCTTGTCATAACGGACCTCTGGCAGTCTATATTTTAGAAAGGAAAAACAAATGAGAGTAAAACTATCTTACACAGTTGATGAGGAGGATGTCTTAGCGGAGGCAGCCAAGATTATAAACCTCAGTGCCGAGGATCTTCAGCAAGCTGTGAGTCTTTTTGCAGCAGTGCAGAAGGAGTTGCGCCCCGAAACACAGGAAGTCCCCGCTGAAATTGTGAACCTAAATAAGTGCTACGAAATGATAGAGGAGTTTCGAAAGGCTCTGCTTAATGTTGATACACGTTTAGGAGAGGTGCTGGACATTGTGCAGGGGTACGATGACTATCTTCGTCTTCAGAAGCACGACGAAAGGCAGCCACCACCCCCAGAGGAAAGTATCAATGAGGGATGATTATCAGGTAGGAGACCTGGTGCACATCCCGCAGGCAGTTAAATTGGTCGAATGCCCTCAGTTCGCCACCTCTCAAGGTCAAATGGTTATCCCGTCCCGTATAATGGAGACACGAGAGCCCAAGTTGGGCGTCGTAATGGAATGTCCATCTCAGGGCTATCTCAAAATATACTGTGACGGAAGCGACTGGTCGGTACGCTACCAGAATGTTTTTAAATTATAGGTCGACCCATGATTAGATTTATTGAAATAGTGAGAAGTGCTCCTCGGGAATTTTCTCTTCGTGAGGTTTGGATAAATGAAAATTTTGTAGTTAAAATTGAGGAATCCATGCAGTATCGGGAACTGCTTAAAGAGGGGAAGCTACCCCTTGAGCTAGATACGAACCATCGATTTAGTACGGTAACCATTAGTGAGGGAGGCGCCAGCGCCAGTCACATAGTAGTAGGAGATGTCAGAGTTGTTGCCTCCAAGTTGAGCCGCCGAGACAGTTCTCAAACTCTTTTAAAAGGGTGAAAATAATCTCTTGACAATTAGATCTCCGGTGTTATAATACACAATGTAAGCGGTACAGCTTACTATTCAAGGAGATAAAATATGTACCCCGTTCTTAGTAACAACCTGCTGCGAAACCAGCGCAACCTGATCGACACCCTGTTCGGTGAGGACTTTTTCACCACGCCCACCTCGGCTGTGATTGATGATTATTCGGTGCGCACCAACGTGTCCACCACTGATGAGGAGTATCGTATCGATATCGTTGCCCCGGGCCTCGATAAGAGCGACATGAATGTTAAGATTGAAGGCAACCAGCTTTATGTTTCTTATGACAACGAGAATACTGATAAGACCGAGCGAGTTTACTACCGTTCTTTCACTCGCTTCTGGAAGCTCCCGGCTGATGTGGATGCAGCCTCCATCCGCGCCGACTACAAGCAGGGCATTCTGTCCGTTTTCGTTCCCCGTGAGACGGCGCCCACTACTTCCATTGAGATTGCCATTAAGTAATATACACAACTAATTATAGTTGATGTATTTGCGTCAATCTAATAAATGGAATGAATGGTTATTGCAGGAGGCGATGGAACAAGCTGCCGGTTTGCCTCCTGCAATATCCCACTTTCTAAGACAACAAGACGAAGCCTTTGGTCCCGTCACCGGCAAGCAGCTGACTTGGATCGGTAAGAGCGTCAGAGCGCAGCGTCACAGCCAACTACTCACGCGCGAAGAGCTTTATGAAATCAGGCGCCACCTTAAGCAGGCGGTGCGCACCACCCTACAGAAGCGCGGAATTGACGACAACGAAGTCTTCGGTGAGCTTTGGGCCGAGGCTCTTGCCCCACTGATAAAGTTCAGGGCAGAGATTGATAAGCAAAGCCCCAACATTGCGGACGTAAAGATATTCAAAAAGAACTTTATAAAGAACCTTAAGAAACTGGAAATTGAGCGCACGTTTATAAAAGGATTTGATTCTTACGTTGACAATCGTATGGTAATGGGTGTACGTGACTACTTTATGAAGTGGGTCAAACCCATCATGCTCCTTCTGTCCGAAGATCCTCTGTCTTACAGTGACTTGCTAGAAGAGAGCGGACTGGAGATGGCTGGTATTGCTGCCGAAGAGATCCTCGCCAATCCCCCCAAAGCAGAAGAACAAGTAATCCACGAGTTTGATAACGGATACTTCTGGTATGATATTAGAAGTGATCACTGTGATTTTGAAGCCAAAAAGATGGGGCACTGTGGTAGGGGGGAACATGGGACCTTAGTTTCTTTGCGCCGCGGCACAGGACGAAGTGTCGACCCCATGATCACTATGGACTTTGACGGTACCGCTCTCTATCAAATCAAAGGCAAAGCCAACAAAGCCCCGGCGGAAAAGCTCTGGCCTTATATTCACTGGTTTATTGAGAACATGGGCGTTGAACGTATTCTTGAGGATGGCCGCGGCAGCGCTGACGGCGAAGGTTTTTTCAAACTGCTGCAGCATCTGGTCAAAAAGTATGGCAAGGAAGGGACGAAGCAAATCAGGTTCGAGGAGTCGTGGACCGAAGAATCCGACGAACTACTTAATCAATTTGAACCCACTATTGAAACCAACACACAAACCTTCTTAGAATTGCACCGCGCCGAGGAAGCCGGCGACCCCGAGGTAGGCGTCATGCTGCGACACCAAGTTTTCTGGCCCGTCAAGGATATCATTGTGGATGAGGACACTCACCGCTTACGCTGGGAGATCAAGCAGGATGCCCAGTCGTATGCTGACGACACTCTGTATCCCAACCCGCGCGTTCTCCGCGTCGATGTCTTTCCGCGCGGCGTTCAGGACGGGTATTCTGAGTCCGCCGCGCTTCGTATTGAGATGGTTTGGGAGAACAACTTTGAGCCCACCGACATCGAGGACGAAGAGGAAGTAAAACAGGAACTAGGTCTTCTCGTAGAATACTTAGACGAGATTCAACACCTTTCCCAGTGGCTTGTCAATCCGAAGGCGATACGCCCAGACGCCAACTTTGATTACGGAGCGTTCAAAGAGCGAGTCCGAAAGAGACTAGAGGCGTACGGTGTTTACGGCGGGGGCGACACCTCGGCACCCCTCCAAGAGTCGCGCATTATACAGCGCTGGTCCAAGATAATTAAATAAATTTAACAACTTTTCCCCCAAAGCCTTACTGCGCTCTAGTTACTAAAGACACACAGTCAGTCAGAAAGGGCTTGATAGGTAGTATGCTGCAGTTGCATCCCGCGGGAGCAGTAGGTGATTTAGTGATGTAAGGCCATTAGCACGGAGGTTAGCCGTGACTAAGGTGTACATAAGCGTATTGAGCGCATTGGTTGGATTAGCTTTAGGAAGCTGTGCGCCCACAACCAACACTCTAGAACAAATAGCACACGATTTTCCTCCGGTTGCGCCCGCCGCTGCAGCGACCGTTGAGGTGACCAACTACTTCGGCACCGCATGTGAAATTTTAGATGTTAGCAACCTGTCGCTGATGGAGCGCCGCGCGCGGGCTGCGGCGGTAAAGGTTGAGTCTCTATTGGGTAGTGGCCACGGATCTGGAACTTACATGGTGGCCTATGGCCAACGCATCGTAGTAACAGCCGCGCATGTTGTTGAGGGATCAACAACCATGAGAATCGTCGGTCGTGATGGCGAGAGCGTAGTTGGACGCGTAATATTTCGCGACGATGCTGGGGACATAGCGGTCCTGGTGGTGCCCGAGATGAAAACTCGTACCGCCGTGCGCTATCGCCCACAACTGTCATACGATGAGCGCCTGGTTGGGACTAAATTAACTTACACCGGCTTTCCCTCGCATCACGACCTCCTTACAATTCGTGGATATATTGCAGCTATCGAAAAGAACTACATCGTTACTAATATGTTTGGGTGGTTTGGCTCCTCTGGTTCGGGCGTATTCGATGAGCGAGGTCGCCTAATTGGTGTCGTCTCCGGCATCGATGTGGGTCGTTTTTTGATGCCAGTTCCCCTTGAGGATGTTGTATGGGTGGCGCCAATGAGCATGCTCGACCACGAGACACTTAAAGTTAGAATTAAGACTGCCGACCCTGCAGGAGTCCTCCATGGCTTCCCCGGTAGCATTGTGCCTCGTCGAGGAGGTATTCTAGACTGATGGCCTGGCGAATGATGATTTTTATCGCGCTCATGGTCTCAATGGGATGTATTGAAGGAGACTATGCGCTTTACAGTCTTCACCAGCCAGACACCATTTATGTAGAAGTACCCGTTGAAGTTCCGGTAGAAGTAGAAGTACCCGTAGAAGTTCCAACAGAAGTTATCGTGGAGGTGCCTGTTACGGTGCCGGGCGAGGGGGGGGAGGTTTGGATCGATTCGTTCGAGCAACCATACACGATGAATGGAATTGACATCGTGTGGCTCATTGATCGATCGGGCTCCATGTGGCAACACGGCAACGCAGTAGTAGCAGGAATTGAACAAATGATGTTGTCTCTTCCGCCCTCGGGGTGGCGCCTAGGCATTGCCACCACTTCATGGTATGACTCGAGCTCGGTGCAAGCATTTCCCCTTGTCCCCGGAGACAGCGTACAGGATGCGTGGGATGCTTATAATAACTTGGGTACCCACCCCTTCGAGGCTGGCTTTGATTCCCTGTACGCCTACCTCCTAGAAAATACGTATAATCAGTCGTGGCTACGCCCCGATGCTGGTCTTCTAGTTGTTTTCGTAAGTGACGAGAATGAGCAGAGCAGCCGAGATTTCACAGCTAATGCCGCGGGTGTGACAGACTTTATCAACTGGTATGGAAATCAACGTAATTCGGTATTCCTCGCGAGTATCGTTAACATTCACCAAACCGAGAACGACTGTTCATGGGGAGTGCCCCAGTTTTATGTAGGACAGCGCTACATGAACGCCACCAATGCTTTTGGCGGCGTAGTTGTAGACATCTGTTCAGAAGACTGGTCGCCAGGAGTTCAGGCCGCGACTGCTCAAGTACAGCCCCACGAAGAATGGTCACTTACCTACACACCTATTGAGGCCACGTTGATTGTTTTTGTAGATTTTGTGGAATTTACCGATTGGACTTATAATGTAATAAGTAATGCGGTAGAGTTCGACGTTCTGCCTCCCCAGGGAAGCTTGGTTGAAATAGGATATGTAATTGATAGCGCTGAGGCCGGCGACGATGATGATTCAGCAGGGAGCTAACTAATTATGAATGAAAAAGAGGTAATTGTTTTGAAAGATAAATGGAATCCGGGAGCCCAGGAGGTTCCCACAGCCCGAGCGCTAGAAATGGTAGAAGTAAATGATTCAGAGTTCAGAGAAACTCCGTTTCCGCTTTCGCTAGATACACAAAGAAAACTCTTAGAGTTAATCTATACACGAAAGTCAGGTATAATTACTAGACAGGAGTTAATAAATGTTCTCTATAATACGGAAACTGTGGAGCCGGGCAAAATCATTCGCTGCCTTATCTGAGCGAGTCGAGCGAGTCGAAATAGCGCTGGACCAATTTGAGGCGCTCGCTGACGAAAACGCATCCTTGTGGCAATACATTGATGATCAACGAGAAATGGCGAGTGTCTTTGTAGGCAGCCAGGAAGAGTTCGAAGAAGAGTTTACCGACATAATGCTTCGTAATCTGAAGACGCGTGGCGATGCCTAAAACAATTTATTTATTTGATGTTGACGGTACCCTGACTCCCCCTCTCGAAGAAATAGAGGAAGAGTTTGCAGAGGTTTTCCTACAGTGGTCCCGCGACAAAAAAGTTTACCTGGTAACGGGATCCAATATAGAGAAAACCAAACGACAAATATTTAGTTCTTTTATGGATCAATGTGCGGGGATCTTTACGTGTTCTGGGAATGTTTTTTATTCTAAAGGGAATAAAGTTTATGAAAACAAGCTGGTGCTCCCCTCTGATTTCATTGACAATTTAGAATTGTACTTGGCCGTAGGAAGCTCCTGGAGGGAGAAAAAGGGCAATCATATTGAAATTCGCCGAGGGATGGTGAATTTTAGCACTGTAGGACGCAACGCGTCCGCTAATCTCAGGGAGGCCTACTACAAGTGGGACAAGGCTTCGCAGGAGCGAGTAGACATTGTACATTATATTTCCACACTGTACCCTCAATTTGAAGTTTCTATCGGGGGCCAAATTTCTGTAGACATTTATCCGGCCGGCAAAAACAAGGCTCAGGTGGTGGACAAGTTACAAGAATTGCATGGGGAGGATAGCCGCTTCGTCTTTGTAGGAGACCGAAATGTGCCCGGAGGAAACGATTGGCCCTTAGCGCGTCGATTAGATCAGCTACCGGGTAGTACATGGTTTCAGATTGCAGATTACAAGGAAACTGAGGCCTTAATACAACAGAACGAACTATTTATTTAGCATGCGCCGCCACTTACAAACTTTTAAAGACTTTCTTCGCGAGGCCGAAGATCCCTCCTACTATCAGGAGACTTATTACTTTACTATTCTGTTATCTATGACGAAAGATGTAGGTGGCTCCCGTGACGAAACCAAAAACGACATTCGCGCTCTATCAGAAATTTTAACAGTCACTTTGGTAGAGCCGGAAAAGGGAGGCATCCAGCGCGACATCGGTAATAAATATCTGTCCACTCTTAAAATTCACGTTCGTTTACCGAAAGATACGGATAAACTAGAACAAATGAAGCGCATTGTGCAGGAGGTTAATAATCTCCGCGGATGCACAGTTGTAAGATATAAAGAACGCAAGCCCAAGCCTAGGAGAACACCGTTTCACGGGCAGTATAAGATTACAGAAGGTCTTGATGAAGCGAATTATCAACAGCTTCCTTCGAGGCGCGCCAATTTGAAAAAAGCATTTAATACCTATACGAAGGGTGGGCCGCAGAAAAAGGGCGGCTATCCTGAGACCCCGGAAGATCCTGAGTGGCTCTCGTCTCCACCCAGCGCCCCTGGTGGCGGCGCAGTTGGCAATCCTGGCCCCGCGGGACTTGAAGAGGCCCAGCTTGACGAGGCCATGAAGACTGCAGCAGATCTGCAGAAACTTGAGGGCGTAGTGGTGGCCGTTGACAGATCGCAGGCTCCCAAAAGTTATCGGGCTTACTATGCGTTGGCTGACAGCCCAGAGCGCCCCCTTAAAGCGGGCGATCTCGACAGGATGGAGCGTGGCCCAGATCTGTATGGTCACATCTACGCCTCCCGCGGCCAGAATTTTCCATATGAAGGAAACTATGTGGTCACCTCGGTTAAGGCGCGTGATAAGTATGGCCCCTTGTTGTACGACGTAATGCTGGAGCTTGTGGGAACAGCGGGCCTTAAGCCTGATACTGAAAGTGTTTCGGACGACGCGTCTGCAGTTTGGAAGTTCTATGACACCCACCGCACCGAAGATGTACCCAGCGCACACTTGGGCCCAGCCGGACAGCCGCTGCCTGTTGAAAGTTACGCTGATGTTATGCCTCAAGAACTTGCCGCGAACCCAGAAAAGAATGAGCACTTAGCCAAAGTTTACTTCAAGAGAGGAAAGGAAGTACTGAGGGCGCTCCAAGAAAATGACCAGCTTGTTGACGTTGCGGATTCGCGACGACCCGATCCCCGCCAGGAGTTGACCCAGCTCGCCGGGGAACTGGACATTCCTATTGTTAAGGCAGGCAGCGACCTTAGCAGGTTTGATCGACTGAGAGAAGAAGTGATTTTACAGGTGGGTGCACTTTCAGATGACTTGTTGGCTTTTGACGTGCAAGATGACCTTAATCAAAAGATTTGGGATGGTGATGAGCACGTTCGCCCCGGCGTGAAGGCAGCATTGATGGACATCGTGGATGAATTTTTAGAGGGGCTAGAGCTAGAAGCAGACATTAAAGATGTAATCATGACTGGCTCGTTGGCCAACTATAATTGGTCGAAATTTTCTGACATTGATTTGCACATCCTTGTAGACTTTAATGAAATCAATGATAACGAAGCTCTCGTAAAGAAGTTTTTTGACGCCGTGAGATCCAGGTGGAACAAGCTGCACAACATCCTCGTCAAAGGTCACGAGGTGGAGATTTATGTTCAGGATGAAAATGAGCCCCACACCTCAACTGGCGTCTACTCCTTAATGGAAGACCGTTGGCTCGTGAAGCCCAAGAAAATAAAGCCAGAGTTGGATAAGCATACTGCTCAAAAGAAAATGATGTCACTTGTAAAAGAGATTGATAAACTAGCCGCGCTATATGATCGAGGCCTTTTTGAGGACTCTTTCAACTTGGCCGAACGCATTAAGGATAAGATCCGTCGAATGCGCAAGGCCGGGCTGGAGAGAACGGGTATTTATGCGCCCGAGAACCTTGCCTTCAAGATGCTGCGCCGGTCGGGAGACATTGAGAGACTATTTAAAATTTACACCAAATCATATGATGAAATTTATAGTCTAGCCCAGTGATTTATATAAGGATACGAAGGAAGAAGAAAGGCAGTATGACGTTGAAGGGGGCTATCGTAGTAGTTTTAGACGACCAAGATCGGGTTCTGCTCGGCAAGCGCCCGTTAAATAAGGCCTTTTGGATGCCGGGCAAATGGGCCTTCCCTGGGGGCAAAATCGAAGAAGGAGAAGCGCCCATCGATGCCGCAATCCGTGAAACAAAGGAAGAGATGAACCTAGATGTGGAAAACTTAAAAGAATTGAAAACAACCCTTGACAAAGCCGTGGCCATCTACTATACTCGTAAGTATCATGGCAACGTTCAGATTGATCATGAACACACAGATTGGGCATGGGTGCCCCGAGCAGACCTCCCGAATTATGATCTAGCCCCACATGTGGGAGAGATTTATAGATTGGTATTAAAGAATGAGCACTAAAGAAGAAGTTGATCCAGAGACGCCATTGGACGAAGCGCCGGCCCACAAAACTCAGGCACTTAAGCCAAAGAAGCCACCCCGCCTGGCGCCCGAGGGAATTCGAACATTTACGGTTGCGCGACAATATGATGAGACTGGAGTGTCGGGAGAAGGTGTCGTGATTGAGGGGGTGACTCTTGCCACCGGTCAGTGTGTGGTACACTGGCTCTATCCACCACCTCGTGGCGGCATTGCTATTTTCGATTCTATGAACGATTTCACTAAGGTTCACATTTTGCCGCACCCCTCAAATCGTACCATCATCACCTATGATGACGGTGAACAAGAGAAGTTTGGACTATTTAATGAAGAGGAAAAGTCTGATGAAGAAAAAGATTCTAACTGAACAACGCCTGTGTGAGTTGGCAGGAATTAAAGAGGCGGGCCCCACCGGAACCCAAACGTGGGACCCTCAGGCCGAAAAAGAAAAAGAAGAAGAAGAAGTCGAAAGGGAGTTTTTCGATAATCCAGGGCGCCCTGAGCTAGCAGCAAGGGCCGCGGCAGAAGCCGAAGAAGAAGATCCGGAGGCCACCCACAAACTTGCCCCGGTACAAGAACCTGATCCCCAAATCCGAAAAGATTTAAATAAAATTTTAACTTCTCTTTCCACACAGATGGCCCGGGAGGGAAACAAAGAGGCTCAGGAAATGGTGGATTGGTTAAATTTACCGGAGAGAACTCCTTTCGGAACAATAAGCAAGCCCTCGAGGGTTTCCGACCCTCTCACCGGGAAAGAATCCTCCTATATACACACTAACCCATATAATCGTAAAAGTGTAGAACTTATGAGTTATAAACCCCACCCAATTCGCATTGGCAGCCCATTAGACGGAGGATTCCCCGAGCATTGGTCACCGCGCCAGCGGCAGGCAGCAGGTAATGTTTGGCAGTTTATGCACAAGCCACAAGGATTCAAGGCTGCCCAAGAAATAGCCCAAAAAGTTCATCGTGTTACTCAGGACACGAAGGGAGAAAAATATCCGTCAAAGATTCCAGCGCTTGATGTTTCTTCCGGCAGCCCCGAAGCGCAAAAATTGATAGCGTTGCTCGATAGACCTGATGACGCCCGGGAACGTGGTCTTTAATTTTTCTTGACACATACTTAACATTTTGTTATACTTAAACAGTAAGGATAAAGAATGGTTTTTCACGGCGACTACGAGATAGAGTTTGAGATTCACAAAGAACGAGAAGATAGTTGGCGCACAGATCATCTGGGACATATGCC
>Ga0208790_1000426_pt1 | contig 21080 bp, 16 predicted proteins | sample 10_taG_FD_184083 | JGI IMG/M metagenome (GOLD analysis project Ga0208790, IMG submission 184083) | Marine viral communities from the Subarctic Pacific Ocean - 10_ETSP_OMZ_AT15264 metaG (SPAdes) (version 2) | ecosystem: Environmental > Aquatic > Marine > Oceanic | place: Pacific Ocean | collected... | reverse complement strand
GAAAACTACTTTTAAGAGTCTTTTCAAGCTCTTCTATGATCATTTGTTTTAATATTCCTTCGCCAATAGTAACCGTTGTTGGGTCTACATAGCGCGCTATGCAAGCTTGCGCTTCATCTCCTAAAACAACATTTTCATCGTCCAAATAACTTTTAAGGGGTCCAAACCAGTCGGGACGTTCTTTATATTTTTCAAAACTCCCACAATGAGCCATGACGTAATCATCAATACTATCATATTTTCCCCTTGCGAGGTTTGCTTCGGTCGCATCTTCAATTGCGTCGTCCATTTCCTGGTCATACCTTTCTCTCGATATCCTTCCTGTTGAAAGAGCGTTCTCGAGGCGCGTCAAAAGGCCTTGAACATATGGCGTAACAAATGCAAGTACTTCGGCTTCTCTACGCGAAAGAGCTTCATTTATTTCTTCTGTGATAATAGAACTAAGTTGGCTTTTGGCAATGTTCATTGGGGTTCCTCTTGTGCTGTATCAAGTTTTGGGATTATTCTCATTATCTCTTTAAGATCTGGAATAGCAATATTTCCAACGAGCGCACGACAAACGTCGGAATCTGTAATTCCCAGCTTCATAAAAAACTCATGGGCTGCGCCTTGGATAGCAGAGTCAGGAGTGTTTGGCCTTTGAAGGAATGCATCGGGGTTATCAGAACCTATCTCGCGGCCAGCTGGTGTGCCCAGGCTGGCCGCGTGATCACCAAATCCATCTTCTTCCAGCGCTTCTTTAATAATCTTCTGAAGTTTACGTTTTGTAATTTTCATTGGTTTACTCTCGCATACCCTTGTTTTTTCTCAATAACGATTTGCTGATCAACACAATCTTTGAGAGAATCAAGGTGCGAGATAAGCAAAACATTCTTAAAATACACTTTAATTAGTTCTAAGATCCTAATAAACCCCTCCATATTTTCTTCATCTAATGCTGTACCAGGCTCATCAAGCACAAAAAGATCGCCTTTGGGCAATGACGACACCGAAAGCAACGCCAAACGAATAGCCATCGCACCCATCGTCTTCTCGGCGCCAGACGCCATTTCAATGGGCCTGGGTTCGTGTTTTGGGTGCTTAATAAAAATGTCAAGCTTGTTGCCTGCGCTCTCAAAGAAGACCTCAAAGTCAACGATGTTTGCGAGAATCTTCGCAATCTCTTGGTTGATGACTGGAATCTTCCTTTTAATAACGTCGTAAGCAATTCCGTTGGGGTGCATGCACTGCATGAGTAAATCGTACGCAGCATAACTGCTCTGTAAATCTATATGTTCTTGCTTCTGCTCTTTTAGTGTCTGCGCTTTTTGTTCGTAAGAACCAACGCGCTTGACAAGTTCGAGCGTCTTATCTTCGCATGTTTTAATCTTTGATGCTTTTCCTTCGACTCTCGTCTCATAACTTGCCTTCTTGCTAAACAATTTCTCGAGATTCTCAATCACGTCCTTGTTTTGGTTATATTCTTCGATGCTTGAGTCAACCTCGCGCAACTCATACTCAAGGTTTGCTTTGGAGTTCTTGTTTCGTTCTCTGCCCAGCTTCAAGTTTGAAAGTTCTTTGTCTGTCTTTTGAAGGAGCGCTTGTGCCTTTTGAAGTTGTTCTGCTAACTTTTCAACCTTGTCTGGCTCTATTGCTTCTAGTTCTTTAAGAGTATCCTCCAACTCTCCTTCAAAAGTATATCGATTCGCTACTTGAATGTGTGCTTCTTTAATAAAGCGACATGTCGGAAACTGATCGCCGCAAGGAATTTCAGAAAGCAATCCTGCTTGTTTATTAACATCTGCTATCTCTTCATTAAGATTCTTAATATCTTCTTGAAGAATTTCGATTTGTTGCTTTTTATCGGCCAGTCCTTGAATATCTATTCCTTCTATAAACATCTTTGACTTAGTAAGCTTTTGGTGTTTTAAATCAATCAGTTCTCTCTGTTCTTGAATCTTCTCTTCAAGCAATATGATTCGATTCTGCTTTTCCTTTTGTTGTCTCAAAAGCAATGTGATATTGAGATATTCGCTGGGAATTGAATTAATCTGTTCATCAACAACGGCCAAACGTTTTGACAGAACATCCAACTCTTGTTTTAAAATATTACAAAATGCTTTACTGTCTTCGGTGCTGACTCTAAGTTCCAGCAGTTCCTGCATAGCTTCTTCAATCTCGCTATCGTATTCTCGATCTTCGTGCTTCTTTAAAAGAACTTTGGCATCGATAGAATCTTCTTTGGCTAGCTTGAACTTCTTATCAAACATCTCCAAATCCAAGAACTTAGCCATGATTTCCTTACGTCGTGTTGAACCTTCATCAATAAACGACAATGCGCCGTGTTGAGAGGCCAGTGAAGACATCGAAAAGTCCTCAACAGTCCCGAACCGCTTGCGGATGTTAGCATCCGTCTGATTGCGTGTAATGCCGTTTAATGAAGTTGTCTCGCCTGTCGTGCAGTCATATACCTCAAAGTTCAAGTTTGTCTTGGCTTCGAGAGTTTCTTCGCCCTTGAGCCTCTTAGTATATTTCTCTGATGAGCGCTCTACTGAATATATCTTCTCACCGATTTCAATTTCTAATCTGCCGTTTCCGCTTTCTTGGTGTTGATTGATGATGTTAAGGTTCTTGCGCTCGTTCTTGCTCGTTGTATTAAAGAGGGTGTAAAGGATAGCATCGATAATAGAACTCTTCCCAGAAAAGTTCTTTCCAAATACTCCAACAATGCCCGAGAGGTTAGAAAAGTTAATGGCATTGTCTTCTCCGTAATTAAATAGATTATCCCATTTGAAAGATCTCAGCTTCCAGTTAATATTTCTGGAGATTTCTTCATTGTCCTCCACAATTTTGTTGTATTTACGGTTGAGTTCATATACTCTGTCAATGGTTTCATCGCTTACTTGATAATCTTTCAAGTACTCATCGATGAACTCTTCTTGAACATTAATGTTGCGAAGGTTCTCCGCTTTAATTGTGTTTGTGATTTCTTCTACCGATCCTCGTTCGCCTGCTGCTCTATTCAAGAATGCAATCGATTCTGGATTGAATCTGTGTTTGGCAATATCCATGGCCCGCTTCATAACATCAAGCGGTAAGTTATTGAGACTCACAAGACGCAGGCGCGAACCTTCGGGCACATTGGCCTTGCGAGGCATTCTTCCGCGAGGCGAAAGCTCCAAAGTTATAAAGGGCTTCGGATTCTTAAAAACAATGGGCTCAATATCCCATTCATCCTTGGATTTAATATCCCAAATCAAAACGCCTTTATCGTTTGTCTCGCCATGGTTTTGCTGAACGGTGCTTCCACAATACCAAATGCGCCCGTCAGCGTCTAAAAACTGACGGCGGTGAATATCTCCGAGCATTGCGAAGTCAAAATCATCAAAGATGCTTATCTCATCTTCGCCGAATGTCATCGTCCAGTTTGTGTCTGTTTTACATTTGCTGATTGAACCGTGATAGAGTGCGATGTTGATCTTCTCAGGATCGCTTGGCTTCATCCAATTGTCTCGGTCAAAGACCGAAAGCACATTCAAACAGACCTTGTCGTTTATATCAGTCTCGCCTGAATCTTTTAACAAATGCAGATTGGAATGATCAAGCGCATTAACAATCGGAGATATTGCATCTTGCCGGCTGCTATTTCTTAAATTGCCATCATGGTTTCCCAAGATAATATATGTTGGGGCGATGCTGGCAAGGTTCTCAAAAAAATGTGAGCACATATCCACAAACTCTGGTGAGATTTGTGTCTTGGTGTGTGCTATGTCACCACAATGAATGATGTAATCGACCTTTTCTTCTCTTAACGCTTCATAAAGCTGGTCGAAAACTACCCGATATTCATAATGATATTTTAAATTTTTGATGTGGGTATCGCTAACGTGCGCGAACTTCACATATCCCTCCTAGAATGCTTGGAAAAAAAAGAATGCCATATAAAAAACCATTGAAAAAAACACAGCCTCTACAATTGTCTGGCTGAAAAATCTGGTTACCTTCTTAATCGCATTCATGATATATCATACCACACTAGTTGCCCCAATGCAAGAAAAATTATCCCTATATTCGGCCGGCCGCATGACGTTGCTGTAAAACATCGTAAGCTACAGACCACTCTAGCGGCAATATCAGAGTGGTTTTTCCCACATCCCCATACATATCTAACATTTGATCTTGCATTTCGGGCGATGAGCCTCTTTCGTCAACGACTGGGGCTTGCATACTATCTTGATATGACCAGAACGTGGAGGAGCCGGGCTTATCTCCTCCTGTGACATAATCCACCAATTGCTGATCGCCACCGCCTGCCCCAGCCAACCATTGTACCCTTAAGAGAGTTTCAAAATCACCTTTAGTCATTCCCGAGAAAGGCAATACTGTATCGTCAGAAATATCAGAAGCAGGAACAAACGCATAATCAGTAGCTTGTCCTTGGCCGGTTGCGTATCCCATACCACCTGCAGGATCCAAAGGCGCATCTTGGAGCATATAATTGTTTCTTATATCGTTCATAACCTTATCAACACTATCTTGATCAGTGGGCATGCCTCCAAAATCTCCCTCGGCGGATGCATCTTGAATTGCCAACTCTCTAAAGTTACTAATGTCTTGGGCGCGCTGTTGGGCATCTTCCATTGTATCTCTAATCATTTCAGCGGCTGTTGATGATTGGGTTGAAACATCATAATATCCGGTGGCAAAATCCATACCGCCGGCAAAAAGAACCGCAACGAGAGCCAAGAGGGCCATTTTGCGTTTGGTTGGCCAACCTGTGAATGTCTCTTTATCTGGTAATACTTCTTCAGGAGACTTCCCTTCGGAGGCACCATCTACGATCTCTTTCCATTTCTCTTCATCACCTCCGAAAAGTTTATTAAGGTAACTCATCACCCCTTCATTTAAACAAACCTCGTTTAGATAAACCAACTCTTCTTTTAAGAGATGAAGCTCTACTTCTTCTTTAATAATAGATTCTAACAAGAGTCGGTCGCGCTCAATTAAATAGCGATGGACTTCCTCGAGAACGAGATGCTTAAGTTTGGCCTCGGTAAGATTCATTCTTGTTCTTTCTTTTCAGCTTCTCTGGCTTTTTTTGCAGCTTCCGGGGCATACTTTGCGGCTTTATTGATAATCTTTTTTTGATCTGCAGCGGAAGCATGTCCTCGCAATTTTATTGCAGATTCCGCACTTTCTTTATCAAAAATAGGAAACTTATCTTTTCCTACTGTTGCATACTTTTCTCGAGTATCTTGTGTAATGTTGCCTTTGGCAGTTCGTTTTTCTTCATCCATCATCGCCGCAAGCTCTTCTTTAATAATCTGTTTAAGTTGTAATTTTGTTAGTTTCACTTTATCAATATCCTCTAAACATAATAAATTGCTTCGGCGCCTTTTCTCTCAACTGTTCTTTGCTGATCTCCAGTTAAACTGCGCCACGGTTTTGCGCCAGGCTGGCTTAAATATGCCTCAATGTTTTCTTCTTCTCGTGATTTTTGCTGTCCTATTGGCTCCCTTGCTGCATCAACATCGGCTTGGCGCTCCCATTCATCCATATAGCTTCCTGGCTCATCATACGCGCCGTATCCTTCAGAGAGTAAAGAATGAAGCTCTTCTTTAATAATCTGTTTAAGTTGGGACTTGGTGATTTTCATTTAACACTCTCTCCTGTAGCTTTCTCCAACATCGGGTCGCCCTGTCCAACATATTTCAGCCCCGAGTCCCCTCCTAATTTATCAAGTGCTTCATACAAACGGTTGATAACATGAAAGAGTGTACCTATGGGGTCTTCTTCTGCTTCAAGCATCTGAATAGCATCTTGAATATCGACCTCCGGGCCTCCTTCAAACTCAGTCAACTGTGGCGCCTCGGTGACAGCCTCAAGCTCTTCCTTAATGATCTGTTTAAGTTGTGTCTTTGTGATTTTCATTTTAGTTTCCTTTCTGCAGCCCATTCATACTTAGTATTGCGATAAGCCCGGGCACATTCTTTCGCACATAAACGCCTGAGAAAAGTGTCTCGCATCTTCCACCAACATACGCAATTGCAGATTCAAGATGTTTGCTGACTTTAGGGTCTGCAACCATTTCTTCAGACGCCACCAAAATAAGCGAGCCGGCGGCCGCTTTGCCTTTTGGTGGAGGACATGAAGAGCGATTCATGCAATTATGTAGGATCACCGATCCAAGCTTTCCAGTATTTGGATCCTTTATCATGGTCGAGCCAAAGAAAGCCCTCCCACTTTTGCCCAAACATGTTTCCAAATCCTTACTATCGAAAGATTGGATCGGTGAATCCTCGGTGGAGAGTTTTAATATTTGGGCAAATGACTTAGCAAATTGTGTATTGGCGACAGGATACATTCCTAGCATTCCTATTCTACCTCTTAGTAATCTTGTTGATCTTTCGTTGTCAAGCACGACATGTGGATGTGGTGTGACATCGTTCAATAAAGTGAGCGCATTTCGCGCGATGGTTGGGTTTAGGTTCTCTTGTGCTGTTGGCCAGGATACTATATAAACGACATTGCCGCCAGCTTGAACGGAGCGCATATAACGCTCAAACACAGGATGAAGAGCAGTGACAGAGCTACCGGTCCCCCCACCGCCGCCAGCAAAAACAAGCAGCCAATCAACCTTTCCCAGTTTAATCCTGAGAGCATCTTCGACAATCGCACCATTTTGGGTTAATACCTCCTTCCCATAATCTGTATTTTTTCCGATTCCATCTGAATCGGGGATGAGCACAACGTGCTCTTCGGAAACATTCTTTGGAATGTCCTTGCCTGTGGTGTTTACCAGAATTGACTTGTTAAAACCAAGCTCAAGAAAGGCATTCACCATCTTGTTTCCGCCGCCGCCGACGCCAACCAAACCAACGTTTAACGAAGAGGGCGCCGTGTTATCTGGGAGAAGATCTTCATCGGAGAACTCCATTTGGAGCCCGAAGTCTTCCACCATTCCAAAGTCTTCAGCATCTACCTGTTCGTGATAATGATCCACTTCCTGCGTGAAAGAGGGCGGTGGCTCTGCGGGAGGCAGAAAGTCAAACTCGTCTTTGTTGTCGGGGTCGCTCATATATGCTCCTATATCGCAGACAGTAAATTCACCAATAAATAGTTGTCTCTATCAATAAACGACGCTTTTTGCTTTCGCTCTTTGAAAACCTCTCGAGGCATAGAGCCAACATCTTCATAACCCTCCACATCTATCTTGTAAAGTTCGATGTCGTACTTAAGAAGAGTCTCGATAATCTTGTTCTCTTTCTCTCGAGCATCCGGGTCTAAGGCGACGAAGACCGGCGTGTCGTTATAGACGATTTTTTGGATGAGTCTCGCATCTTTTTGTAGAGTCGAACCAAGAATAGGAGTAGCATTACCCGCCACCATCGCATCGAAAACACCTTCCACAATAGTCAAATCTTCATTCCAGTCAATAAATAGCTCATTAAAAACAATGTTCTTTGAGGAGCGCGGGTTCTTGTATTTATAAGAGTCTCCGTTGTAAGAACGAGCAATAAAATAGCTGGCATCGCCATCGTCATCAAACGAAGGAACAACCACACGATTGCGATATTCTCCCTCAAAACAATAACCAATTTTCCATCGCACAATATCATCGTCTGTTAAGCCACGTTTGTGAAGATAGCTGCGGGCATGCCTGCCTGTAGCTGGGATGTTTGAAGAACAAAGCGAAATAAACTCTTCGGGAATTTCTACTTTTGGCTTGTCTTCGCGGATCTTTTCGTCCGAGAACAACGCTTCAAACTTATCAAAATCAATTCTGCCGGAGAATGAATCCCATTTTTGAAGTTGGGTGAACGTTCCAAAACGTCTTACAAGACGCCGGATGTTCCTTCCGCGGTAATCACAGATCCAACATTTAAAAACGTTTTTATCTATATTAACTGAAAGTTTGCGTTTGCGATGATTGCATGCCGGGCAATTAAAAAGCAGTTCTTGACGTTGGACATACGCATCGCCCAAAACATCACAAAGTATTCTGTTCTTTTCCTTTCTGCTCAAGCACCCATCCCGCTTTGGCAACTACAATCGCATCTGCCCGGTCAAACGACTCGGGCTTCGGATTGCCATACTTTGTATATTCTACATTAAAAGCAGGCTCGTTGTCAAGCAAAAACTGCAACACGACTTCCTTTGCTTTCTTGCCTCGCAAACCTGTAATGCCAGCTTGTTTGCGGGCTGAGGATGCGGCAATGAATGTGGGCTCTATTTCAAACAATTCATATAACAACCATGAGACAGTCCCATTAAATCGCTGAAGAGTCGAGAGCGTTTTGGCTGAGGATTTTCCGGACATAAACATATGAAGCGATTGCTCAATATAAATGCGCTCTATAGGAAATTGAGCTTCTCCAACCAAGGTATCATTATTACACTGATAGGCTTCAAAAATATCAGTTAGTTTATTTTTGATAACTTCTGCTTTCTCAAAAAAGTTCTTATACTTTCTCAAATCAATAGAGTCATAATAGAGCAATTGACCATCTGCTACGATGGCGAAACCAGTAATGCTCGTTGAAATATCAACGCCAAGGATCATATATCCAACTTGATTTTAAATGTTAAGTCTTCGTCTTCAGCTTTTCGAACAGGGTTGGACAAAGTTGCAACGCCAATTAAGTTCTTATTATCATCATATATGCCAACGCGCGAAATGTATACCTGTCTCTTAAAAGAAGCTGAATAATCTGACGCACTGGAGCTTACAAAGTTAACAATAGTTCTATCGGCATTTTCTTCAAAAGCAAAAGAAGAAGTTGTAAGCCACGCATTTAAATCGGCCGTCCCTTCAGCATTGACGCTAGAACTATAGTTTAAATACGTAGGATTGTTAGAGTAATTAGCCTCGCCTCTTTTCGCGTTGGCAAACATCGTCATTGTTTGTACTTCGGATGTCCCCTTGAAAGAAAGAGTATAAGAGGCATTGGCGAAATCGGCTGGCGTTCCCCCTGTAAAAGAAGCTTGAGTTATTCCATCAGCGGCGCCAATGCCAAAATATATCCATGACGGATTGGCGCCCGGGCTGCCACCGGGTTTGAGAGGCATTGTTTTATTATTCAAATCCCACGAGCCGGTTAGCAGTATAAACCCTTCATTATATAACACGACTCCCGCAACACTCCCTGTACCGTCTGAGCCTGCAACATGGTCAGCAAATCCTTGAGAATTCCCGGAGACTTGTATAAGCTCTCCATTTTGTCGAGTATCTTGTAATTCTCCTGCCAAAGAGCCTGTATAATACCATTTTAATGAGACAGTTCCTGGCTTAATTTGAGTCCCATAAAAGATTGACGGAATAGATATTAAATTGATCTGTTGTTGATCTTTGTATACAATACTTTCGTTTACAGAGGCAGTAACTTTAAAATGTTCACTCATATATCCATATGAATCTAGAGTTGACTTAAGAGCCCAATAGTGGCGATACCTTGGTTTATTGCAAGAAATGCCGCCGTCTGTTTCGGGAAAACCATCATTAGGATTAGGACCCAATGGTAGCCCATCCCCATCGTAAAGCCATGGTTGTGCATCACTACATTTTAAATTGTCTCCGCTATTATAGACAGTGTTAGCTGCGCCTTGCGAAGTTGGCAATAGATTAAAGTCCCCCGTCATCAGTTCGCCGGCTGTTCCACTAAAAAATTCACGAGTTATAGAAGCAGACATCGCATAACTACTTGAGATAACATCCCCATATTCGTAGTCGGTATAATAGTTCTCATAGCTTGCTGTGTGTATCTTATTAAAAACTTGATTCGAACCATCTTTGGTGATCCATGGATAAATAAGGCCATTGTCAACAACATCAGAACGAATGAAACCGCCGCGGACATCGAATACTGGCATGGGCGAGGCTGTGCCGGCAGCATAAAGCGCTTTAACGTTTTCCTCTACTAAAAGTTGGTTATACACTGCGAACTGTGCAAGGAGGCCTTGGAAATTGAAATTAGAATTCCCACCATCCTTATTGCCAATAAAACAATCAGAAGTTTGAATTCCTTGAAATGTAGTCGCTGGTGATGTGGTAGCACTCAGTGCCACAGACTCGCCGTTCACATATATAGTTGGATTATTGCTAGCACTAGTGGCATCATATACAATTACAATATGAGCCCAAGTATTCTCGGTTATCACATTATCGTCAGTTGCCCATAGGCCGCGGGTGGTCCAACCAACAGAAAATTGAATCTTACCGGTGCTGTTTATATACGCCCAAATTTGGCCGGTCGCATTGTCTTTGTCTCCAAATTGAAATAATCGCTCGAACTTGTTGCCGCCCGTCTTATAAGCCCAAATAGAAAATGACATCAAGGAAGTTCCACCGGTGCCTATAATATCATTCCAAGTAGACGCATCTCCAATGTTGAAGTCGTTTTCTACATCGCCGCCAAACTCGGCCGCCCAGCCTGGGTAGCTGACCCAACTGCTCTCCCAGCCGGGTTCCTGCTGGTATGGAGGCGCCGGGACGGCGAGGTTGAGGGGCCCCTCGCCCTCTACGATCTGGTACAGTACTGGACAATTTGTACATGTGCCGTTATTGGCATTACTAGATTTATCACTGGTGGCGGCCGCCAGTTCCCACCACCCTTGTAACGCTGACCCCGTATTTGCTGTATATGAATATTGCGCGCCTACCCCGGGATTACCGGGGATTGCAGCAATACCACCAACCCAAGTGGTAAGGAGATCATAAACAGCATAAGAATTAGGCTCTGCATGTCCTCCTATAAACCTATCAGTGCTGCCCGATATCCTATCGATATTCATCTCGTAGAGACTTGCGTACCCTGAAGTAATAGGGACGGGTGAGCCGCCTTGAGGTATATCTAAATCGCCGCCATGCTCTGATGCATTGTATCCTATGTTATAAGTTCCCGAAATCTCCGGAGTGTTGTTGTAATAGACATTCCCATCAAAAACGAAAAACTCACAACTAGGGTGAGTTTTCATTGTGTTCAGAAGTACATCTCTGGGTCGGAACTTCTTAATGGACATTTTAGTAGTCCAGTCTAACGCGCAGTGTCACCTCGTTTGATGGATCCTTCTTCAAGGGCTCAGATAGTTTTGCAACCGCCATGAGTTCATTGCTGGCATTATATAGGCCAATTGTTGTAATAAAAGAAACCGGAGTATCCGTTGCGACATCTTTAACTCTTATTTTGCTGCCAGTGGTGTAAGTGGTGTTCGTGCTATAATTAAATTTATTGGAAGAAGCTCTGCAGAAGTAGATAGTGGAATTGATTTCAGTGGTATTGTTGTAAGAGAGGTTATAGATTCTACGACGAATAGCATCGCACGAGGAGGAAATAGGCAAGTCAGTCCAAGAGCCTGTAATACCATACATGGTGCCGTTGTTGTCATTAAACTGGTCTTGACTACCAGATGCTGGTGTGCTAGCATTCGCTACTGAAGCGCTGGCAAAAATAGATGCTGTGACAACTGCCACCCCTGCTTGATAAAAGACAACACCAACTGCGGATGCGGTAAAGGGTGAATGATAAAGCAAACCATAGTCTCCGCTAACAATAGTTGAGTTGGTTCCTTGAGTGTCAGAAGCGGATAAGTCAGTTAAGGTAACTCCCACTGGGGCTGTAACAAAAGGATCTGTCCACGAGCCCGTTCCAATTTGAAGGCTGAAAGATCCCTTTTTAACTTGGTCTTTGGTTAATAATCTCGAGAAGTTAAGGAAGAAGACTTCGCGCATTTGGTTACTGTCATCAGAAGTATTAAGATCATTTTCAAAAACTTCAATGGCACCAGTCAAATCATAACCCAACAAAGTTTGTGCCATTTCATTATAAATATTAATTTTCTTGGCATTTTGTTCGTTAGAAGAGCTGCTCAAAGGAGAATTACTAGAATACCCCAGTGTGACGTCAAAAATATGATTAGAAGAAGAACTCAAATAAGCATAATCATATACTGACTGAAACATGCCGTGGGAATAATTTTTGATATTAGTTTCGCCAGTTGCGGTATAGTCTTCAAAATAAGTTCCCGAGACAATTGCACCGGTAAGAGGAATTGCTTCGTGTAGCAGTGTCCTGGTGGTGGTTACATCTGTGTTGTTGTTAAGTGTTTCGTAATTCTTGACTGCCATTTATTTTCTCCAAATATTTAGGTGTCTCTTTTGATAAGTGTGATTGGAATATTTATCATGGCGGCGCTGCTATTTGTAGTAATTTCTAAATCAAGCGCTATCGTAGAGTAAGTTCTCGTTGCACTAAGACCCGTAACTGTTACGCCGGTGTTTCCAAACTTCGCCCATTTAGTAGAAGCAGTTTGATCCTTAGTTGTAGTTAATGCCGGATCTACTGAAATATTCAAATACCCCATGCTTCCCACTATCCCCAATGATTGAACATAAGTAGTAACATCGGTTGTAGCACCATCGGCCGTAAAAATAGCTGCGCGACTTAAATTGCCAACGGCAGTACTATAACCAGTTCTCTCTGCGGGGGAAATATTTGTTAATGATTGTAATGCGCTAGTGGTGCCGGTCCAAGAGCCATCAGTACCGGTGGAAAATCGAGTTCTGGCGGAAGATGCCATTGGAAACGTAATAAAATTATTGTCAAAAGTAATTTTCATAGTAGAGTCTAGCATATTTTTGCTCACTACATAAGTGTTTTGATTTGCACGAGTCATCGAAATATCAGCATTGTTCACACATGATTCTATGGTAATAAATTTACTACCGCCTCGTTGGCCGGCCAGCATTGCATATCCAGAGCCAAACCCCAGCGATGTGCTATCTAAGCTAGTCTTCGTCTCCGAATTGACTGCTACATAAATTGTATTATTTTGTCTTTTAACTGCTGTGTCTAGTTTTTCGTTAAGCAATATTGTCGGCATATATAAAATATCGTTATTGGCTATTGTCATTAGCGATGAATTCAAGCCAACTTGTGTTGCTGCTTCCATTAAGGGAGTTTGAAGAATTTCAAGATCAGCATATGCAGTACCTGAAGGGTGATTCAAATTATATAAGCTATAATCAATCTCATCATCTCCCAAAGCAAATTTTACAATTTTAAAGTTGCCTTCAGCCATTTTGCGGCGACCGGTCTCCGTCAATACGGCATCTAAAATAATGTCGCCCGAGTTATCTAAAAAAGCCATTTATGTACCTCTCTCCTCTAAATAGTTTGTGTTTTTTTTAATTGCTTTCTCTTTCATATTTATAAGTAACATTTAAATCCATTTTTCTGCCTGTCTTTTTGGATGTCAGGCGAATCTTGAAGGTCTTATCCCAAATTAATTCATCCGCATCACCCAAGCTCATATTGATTAATTGATCTGATGCTGGGGCGTCATAATCGACATCATCGGCATTTAAATTGATTTGAGCTATGTTTGGTTGCAATTGAATTAATTTTTTAAATGAAAGGGATGGATTTATAAATTTTTCTTCTTGTAAGTCTTCTTCAAACAAAACTTCGAAGTTAGAATAAGTATATCCCCCGTCATTAATTAGCTCGGCTTCATAAATTTCCGACAGGTGGCCACCCATCATATTTTCATTGAGAACTCTAAAAATATAATAATATTTCTGATTAGTTCTTATCATATCATAAAATATGGAATTTGATAATGTATATCTTGAATCTTTAAGTTTTAAATCAATGGTGCGGATAATATTTCCATCAAAATCCTCAAAGGATGATGGCTTTTCTCCTACGCGATAAACTTCTATATATCTTTGTTGAGAGATCGAAGTTTCAAATAAATCATCTTCATCTAGAAGATTTTTAGCATTTAAATATTCTTCTTTTAAAGCAAGATCTGCGGAAGAAATAGTTTTGGGATATAGCTGTTCAACAAATGCTTCGTAATATGCTTCATATCCAATTGTCTGAGATGCATCTAGAACTTGGAAGGGATTGATTGTTAATTGATTGGGAGGATTATCGAGAACGTTTAAGGTTTTGGAACCAATTGGGACTTCAAATAATCTGATTGATGGTTCAAAATTCACATTAAAATTAGCCTCATATGGTTCATTGCTTTTTAAGAGACTATCGGGCAGATCTGCTGTGCCGGCGTCTGCGTACTGGTAGACACGATCAACAGTTTCACCAGTAAAAGGATTATAAAATTCCAAACAATACTGGCTGCTGGCTGTTTCGTCATAATTTATTTGACGCGAAAGAGCTAGGTCGGAAAGTTTATATTTGATTCCGACAGATACAACATATGCATAAATGTTATACGTATAATTCTCGCCATACTTAACTTGAGAGTCAAATAAATTGATATCAGCAAGCGTTGAAGAATTGAATATCCAATAGTTTTGTAGCACATTTTGAGTTTGTAAATCTCCCTCTGGGGTGCCTCCAATTTTTTCTATGCGATAAGCGATTGTTTCATTATATTTTCCACTGGCGCGCCAACCGCCAAATACCTCCCAGAAGGCTGACCCAGCCCAATATTGCGCCGAAGACCACTGTTCGGTCCCACTGAGTCCATTCCCCAATGTAGAGGAAGGACCAATATCGCTATCTTTTACAATCTCAAGCGCACCTTCAATAGCCCCCAAGGCGTTTTGAGAATTAACATAACGATAGGAACCATTGACTCCCATGGCAATTTCTCTATCTATTAATCTTTCTCCAACAAAATAACAGTTATCTTTTTTAGATTCATAATTTTTATATCCCTTCACTAATAAGTCAAAATAATCGACGGAACGCAAAGATGTGGTCTCTGTAGTTTGTATTTGGTCATCAACGGTGTCGTCCTCGGAGCTTATTTGATAGTCTAAAGATAAAGCATAATCCTGAGTTAAAAGAGTAAAATCTTCTATTTCTTCATTAAATGCTTCTTTTAAAGTTGTAAGAAATTTAGAAGAATAGTTACTATCACTCAAAGACGTTACAAAGCGAGTATTATCACTTGTATCAGTATCTTCGTCTGTTATAGCTGGGCGCGTCGGGAAACTTATATCTATGTAATAAGGAAACAAACTTTTAGTATTTTGTATGGTGTTAAAAGTTTGGATGGTTGTTCCTCCTAAAATCGAATACTCATCAAAAAACATATTTTGAAATGCATTTTCAGCATACTCTATTGTAGAAGCAGACAAATCATTTATTACTACCGATTGAGACAAATATCCATGCAATACATAATCTGGTAATTCTGAGCCCCACACCGTATCAACATCAGTTAGTAAATCGTTGATGTTCCCTAAAGGATTTGACGCATCATCCTCTGTGGCGTATGTTTCTTCTAAACTCACAAATTTCACCACGTTGGGATCAAATACTCGAGAATCTACCGATTCACTTTCAGTTAATAAACCTTCTGGGTCTGTAGTGCTCGATATAGTGACAGTATTAAACATATCAATCAAATACATATTAGGAATAAGCAATTCGGAATTTAAACCGGCTACATGTTCCTGGTATTGAGGCAAGTAATAATTGTATTCGCAAGAAATATTCAATACATTAGTTACATTATCTTTTTCAACAAGAGTTTTAGCTTCTAATTGAGAATAGGGAAGAGCTGTTTCAAACCAATAATCATCCCATACTGTTTCATTATAAATACCAGGATATTCTACGGCTCCGAAAGAGCCCCCTATCCAATATGTTTTCCAAAAATTATCATCAGGTACGTTGATACCCAGATCCAATGATGGAATCGTCATTGCAAATTTATAATTAGGAATTAATAGCTCTGCAGATATGGATTGGAGGTCGCCCGTGTCAGCCCAGTCGTACATCGGATAGGACAAAAAATCGCCACCGTCGTCAGAAAAAGTTTGCTCTACAGTAGAGCCATCATCTCCTTCTATAATCTCAAAATAAACCTTGCAGGCAGTCCTAAAGCGATCCGCAGAACCAGAAAATAGATTTAAGTCTATTATTTTTGCTTCTTTTTGTTCAATAGACATTTAAGCTTCCTTTTTTAATAAGTAGAAGTAGTTGTAGAAGTGGGTGTCGTAGTCATAGTGGTGGATACACTGATAGTTTGAGGTGTTGCGCTTTCTATATCAGTTGTGTCAAAAACAGAGAAAAGGTTCTCATCTAATTTAGAATGTGAAATTTTCTTGAAAGTGAAAACTTGAGCCGTCGAACTCGAGCCCATCTCAGCAAGTACGCCTTCTGACACTGCTTCTACATCATTTGTAAATATTTTTGTCATATCATCCAAACTAGGAGATCCTGACCACCACTGACTTTCAAAAAATCCCCCAAAACGCATCAAGAGTCCAGGCTCATCAGCGCTAATAATATCCGCAGGGCCCTCGCTGTAAGTTAAAGTAAAAGTTCCATCACCATTCGCCGTACTCTCTATTCTTAAAGGATCCGTTCCGTCTGGAACCACAGGATAATAATAATTAAGGTCAACATATCCGCTTTCGGCGATCACATCGCCGAAAGCACTAAGAATTCTATTATATACCAAGGTGGTACTTCCGGCTTCGATCTCCATGTTTTCCGTCGCTTCAGCCATTGTGGTGTAAGGTGGCAATTCGGGGTCGAGCAGGGCCTCGCACCAAGTGCCAAAAACCCAATCCACTGGCAAAGTTGAATAAACAGCGTCACCATCTACACTATCCAGAGGTGTCATAACTCGACACCATCCAGAGGTACCTCCGCCTGAGTATTCTTCTTCGAAAAGCGGCAAACACTGATCGGCATCTGTATAGGGATTTCCGCCTGCTACCGGTTCATATCCGGCATTGCATGTACATGTATAAACAATAGTAGAATCGCCTGAAGTGTCTACTGCTAATTCCCCCAAGGGGGTTGCGTTGTTCGATGCGCAGTTAGTGCAATCGGTCCAGTCTACAAAATCTATCAAGTCTAATAAATTCCATGCCATTACGGCGGCATCTGAATAAGTATAACCCCAGTCCCTTACCGGATTAGCTACGCCCAAGTATCTATCTGCGTATTCAGGATAAGCACACGGATTTCCCTCGAGGGCGCTATAAAAGCCCCATCCGGGGGCGGCGCCGCCTATACAAATATTAGTGGGATTGCCCAGGCACGGGCCAACATCGTTGAGACATTTAAAAGCTTCAACACAATCACAACATCCATCATCACAAGTGCCAGGGCAGCCCGAGTTGTTGTGACCAAATTCAATGTCCACACTGTTGGTGCTATTACAATAACTATTAGCGCAAACGTCGGGGAAATCTTCAAAACAGCGTTCAATGTTGTCATCAGAAATTAGGGCGGCGCCTCCGTAATAAGCAATACAATCGTCGAAAGTCGCCGAGACCACTTCCTCTTCTTCTCCTCCGGTGTCTGCGTCCGCGCCGGCGAAGTCGTCATCTACGCCACCTTCGGCCTCATCGGCTTCTTCGGTGCCGCCGGTACCCCCATCGGTGCCGCTTTCCTCGCCGCCGGACTCGGCGGGCTCATCGGTGACGTCGGGGCTATCGTCTTCACTGGAGATATGTTCGGCCACGTCTTCGAGGGCTGCGTCGCTAGCTTTGCAAGTCTGGGTGGGCGCATCCCAACTCATTGCTCCACCGTAGCAGTAGCAACCTGTATCATCAATCCCATCACCGCTCGTCTCGCGTGAAGCATCATATGCGACGGAGCCGCCGTCGTTGCCGTACAAGTCCTCACACTCTGCGGATGTCGAGGGGAGGTCAACGCTCTCAGTGACCACCTCCGTCTCTGCGACGTCTGCGCCGCTAGCGCAGGCGAAACCCGAATCTGAGTCACAATCAAAATAATCTAGACCCAGATCGCAGCAAATCGTGCCCTCCTCGGTGAAGTCCCATGGCCGCCAATCCCCCCAAGGCCCACTTCTGCAGCCAGGACAGGAGCTAGCGCCCTCAAGGTCAACGACGGTGACGGTGCCGGCCATGGTGTTAACATCATGTGAGCACCCTTCCATGGAGGCGTCGCCGTACATGTCGAGGAAGGCGGGCCCGAACGCGTCGTTGGTGCAGAGGCCATCTCCAACGGTTTCGCATGTCTCTATATATTCTTGAAGGTGATCGCAATATGTCGTAGCATGCTCTATGTAATATTCTTCCCACCATTCCTCGATGCAGGTGGTGCCGTTGATCATATAGCCTTCACAACAGTCTGTCCAGTCGTCGATATCCTCTTGGTCGCAATCCCTTACACATACGACCTCGAGATTATTACTTATGTCATCAGCGCAACTAGTAGACATTTGGTTTCTCCTTGCTCATCGTCCACTTCTTATAGCTGACGCTATCTTAACAAAGCTAGGCATCTTTGCTGCCTTAACGGAGGCCTCTTGGACTTGGTATTTGTCAGGAAGCTCATCGTCAAGCTGGTAAAATGGATCATTGACATCTGTAAAGCTCTGATCGGGAGACATTTGTTCCGGACTCAAAGAATCATAAAGCTCTTCATCCATTATCTTTTCATTATCAATCGTTTCGGCTTCATCGTCGGTTAAGGTAAAATTAGATGGTTCGTTAGATATCCCGCAATCAAATTCAGCAAGAAGCATCAATGCCGCTTCATTTATATCAATGGTTGAGCTTATTTTTAAATTGCGCCCCTCTAACGCTATTTGTATTTGTGCAGCATTAGATGTTTTTTTATATATTTTGCCATTTACAACAACCTGGCGCGTTTGTTGAGATGCGGCCGCAGATGCAGCAGGAGATGAAAGTTCTGATTGTGTATATTCTATTGGCATATTTTTTCTCCTTTAATCATTGATGTCCCAGTCGCGCGCGTATACCATTTCAAAAGTGCCATCATCTACAGGAAGCTGATAAAGGGATGGCATGTCATCAGCCTCCACAGTGCACTCAAATATATATTCTGTGACACCTGCTGCCGCGGTAGCATCGGCTTCCATGGCCTCTATAGTGGTGTTCAGTTCGCCTAACTGATCATAAAATAAATCTAATTGAGGTATATTTCCAGTTATAGGGCTAATATTGTATGCAGTTTCGGCTGCGGCCGCTTTAATAGCATCCGCGTCTCCTTGATAAACATCATAAAGAATATCTATAAAATAATGATACAAAGAGGATGCTTTAATCCAAGGGGACGTAGTCAAATTGGCGCCATAGAGTTCTTCCATTTGATCAATAAAAAATTGATTAAAGGTATTATCTATACTATTCCAAGAACAAATTTCTTTGGCGCTATCATAGTACTCATCAAAAATCGTTTTAAGATCTCCAAACGACGTCATCACCGCTGTTACTACCTCGGCAGTGTTATCTTCCATTGTTACTGTGGCTGTATAAGAGTAAGTGGGAAGCTCAGCTTGATCATCATAAGTCATTAGATCTTGAAATTCAAAAGCCATCAAACGAAAAGCCCCTGCATCCACATACCCCCAATCTCCCGGGCCAGTAGAGGTGTCATCAGTGGCATATCTTTCGTTAATATATGGATAGTTATCCTCATTAGAATTGTAATATCGTAAAAGTAAAAAATCATGGGCGATGGTGTAATTGAAGGACGAGTCGGCCGTGTACACACCATATATAGGTTCGTTGTTTCCACCTAGGTCTGATACCGTGGTACTAACTACTTCGGGATAATTATTATCATAAGTATATGTGGTCACCATTTCCACTCCTCCGAGCGCGCCGCCGGTGGGACCTCTTGCATCGTCGCGCCTCAAGCTAACAGATTTTAATGTATAATTAATATTAAACAGGGCGGGCTCAAAATATCTGATGAGTTTTTTAACATTCATTGCTGATGCTATATAAGATGTATAATAAAAAGCCTTATCATAATCAAAAAAGAACCACCCATAAGTAGACCCGTAGTCGAGGCCTTCATCAATCGACCCTTCATCGCCAAGGAGACCATGCGTCCAAACATTTCGATTCATGATGGGTTCTCCCAGGGGAGATACTTTAAACTTAAGGACTTCACAATCACCACACTCGGGAGCTACAGTACATTTATCGTCGGGCACTACCGGGGGCGTATACTCAGTCATTACCGGAACTCTTAAATCAATGATTTTGTTTCCCGTAACCACCCTCTTGTGGAGCCTTTCGGCCAACACTGTCACTTCGTTGGCAGAAACTATTTTCTTTCTATATTTTCTATATAACTGACCTACAACCGTAGCACTAGTTTTACTTGGAAATGCATTTCTATATTCGTTTAATTGAGGTAGCAAATCAACAGCTTCCCCATAGGTTATAAGAATATACGAAATATTATTTAGAGTATCGAGTAATTCCGCATCCGTTGCCGAAGCATCTTGATACTCATCTAACAATGATTGAAACGAACTAACGATTTGTTCATGTGTTAGTTTGTCGATTTTATAGTATGCACCTTGAATAGATTGGAGTGGAGTTTTCCCATATACCGCTTCATCATTATCTATCCATACTACTTCTTCGGCTTGCACTACATCGCCGGAATCTAATACGGGTTCATAAGATATATCACTTATTTCAGTTTTTAAAAATTGAGTCCACGATCCAGCATATGCAGCATCGCTCTCCGTTGTCCAATAGTCTTCTGTAAAATCTTCGGCGGTCGAAAACGCATATACATAAATATCATCATAAGTGTCATACGTACTCCAAGTTTCAAGCGAGTCGTGTTGTCCTTTATAAGTAAATTTTAATATTCTATCTCCATTTTCATCATACATAACATCATATCCAACATCGGTACCATCACTATTCGCAATAAACCCATTGGTTCCATCAACCGCTAATGTAGATAAGTTGAACCAAGTTGCAACATCTCCATGAAAGCCATTATACCCGTAATCAAGAATAAACTGATTCGGATAATCCTCAGGTGTATAACCTAGGCCAACAATCCAATAGAAATTAAATTTTTTCAAATTCTCTATTAAGGTGCCTTCATCTGCTTCTTCTGTCACTTTAACGAGAAGATATAATTCTATCTCTATTCGGGCCCGATCAGTACTAAAATCAGAATTCGTATACGTATCAACAACAACTTGATCGATATAAGGGGCAGGTAAATATTCCCCGAAGTTAATGGTCGTATCACCTTCATAAACTAACTTTGACATATCTCAGGCTCCGTAACGCTTCCATAAATATCATAAAACACACTATCTCCAGTTTGAGCATCGCACTCAAAGTCAAAATCAATATAATA
>Ga0208790_1000421_pt1 | contig 21163 bp, 25 predicted proteins | sample 10_taG_FD_184083 | JGI IMG/M metagenome (GOLD analysis project Ga0208790, IMG submission 184083) | Marine viral communities from the Subarctic Pacific Ocean - 10_ETSP_OMZ_AT15264 metaG (SPAdes) (version 2) | ecosystem: Environmental > Aquatic > Marine > Oceanic | place: Pacific Ocean | collected... | reverse complement strand
GCAAAATATAGCGAAGGAGTCATTGCTGCTTCTGCCTGCTTAGGGGGCGTATATTCTGGAAACTATTGGGAAAACCGAGAACAGGGCGAAGAAGCCATTCTTGATGCAATGCGCGAAACAACTCGACGCATGATAGACATTTTTGGAAATCGCTGGTATGGAGAGCTTCAGTGGAATAATGTACCAGAACAGCACATCATTAATAAATATATTATCCAGATGCACAAGGAGTTCGGAATTGGATTAATTTCCACGGCTGATAGCCATTACCCGAACCGCGATGCCTGGAAAGATAGAGAGCTTTATAAGCGCCTGGGATGGCTTGGAAAAGCATCATTTCAGCCTGATTATATGAGTAGCGAACTTCCTATTTCTGTGGACGAGATTGGGTACGAACTTTATCCAAAGAATGGCGATGAAATGTGGGAGAGTTATAAGAAGTATTCAGAAGAGTGTGGCGTCGAATACGACGATAAGCTTATTTTGGCTTCTATTACAAATACACATACAATCGCACATCAACAAATTACCGATTTTCTTCCCGATAATACAGTACGTCTACCAGACTTTGTTGTCCCCGCTGGACACACTGCGACCCAAGCGCTGGTTAATATGTCCCTGGAAGGGCTTAGGAACAAGAGTCTGCACAATAATCAAGAATACATGGATAGATTACGGCACGAACTTAGCGTTATCGATGATCGAGGATTTCCCAAATACTTTTTAACAATGAAGGCAATTGCAGACAGGGCAAACGACTGCATGCTCACAGGTCCAGGTCGTGGTTCTGCCGCTGGCTCCCTGGTAGCATATGTTCTTGGCATTACTCAAATTGATCCGATCAAACACGGACTGTTGTTTTCGCGTTTCCTACGTTCAGATGCCACTGATTATCCCGATATTGATTATGATGTTGCGGCTCCGATGGAGCTAAAAGAGCGGCTTATTAAAGAATGGGGCGATACAACAGTCGTTCCTATTTCAAATTGGAACACACTTCAGCTTCGCTCTTTAATCAAAGATATTTCTAAGTTCTATGGAATTCCTTTTAAAGAAGTTAATGAAGTTACTGGCAAGATGCTCATGGAGGCAACCCCAGCAGCAAAGAAAGCGCACGGAATCAAGGCGGGAGTATATAACCCGACTTTTGAGGAGGTTAAAGAATACTCGCCTACTCTACAAGCATTCTTGGCTAAGAATCCCCATATCGCTAATCATATCGATATTCTTTATGGTCAGGTACGATCTTGTTCGCGTCATGCTGGCGGTGTCGTCGTGGGTGAAAATCTAGATGAATGGATGCCCATTATTAATAGCAAGGGCATCAGACAAACACCTTGGGCTGAAGGACAGCATGTTCGGCATCTTGAACCAATGGGATTTATTAAGTTTGACATTCTTGGTCTTTCCACCTTGGCAATGTTCGACGGTGCAATTCGACATATTTTGAAGCGACACCATGGAATTCAAGAACCGACATTTGCCGATGTCAAAGAATACTATGGCAAGCACCTGGATCCAGATGTTATTGATCTAAACAACCAAGATGTATACAAGAACATTTTCCACAGTGGAAAATGGGCAGGGATTTTTCAGTTCACTGAGAAAGGTGCCCAGGCATTTTGTAAACGCGCAAAACCTACCAGCATTATTGATATTTCTGCGATTACTTCTATTTTTCGCCCTGGACCTCTATCGGCAAACGTAGATGATGAATATGTTGATGCGAAGGAAAACCCTCAATATATTAAATACACACACCCTTTGATCGAAGAAGTCACTCAAGAGACATATGGATTCCTAATCTTTCAGGAACAGATCGCTATCCTTGCCCATAAGCTTGGAAAAGATCTCTCTCTTGATGAAGGGAACAAACTTCGCAAACTGTTGACCAAAAAGGGTACTGGAAAGGGACATGAAGCCAAGATGAAAATCCACGCAAAGTTTATTGAAGGCTGCATGGAAAAGGGCATTCGTCAGGATGTCGCACAAAGCATCTGGGACAAGTTTGAATATTTTTCTGGCTATGGATTTAATAAATCGCATGCCGTCTCGTACTCTATGCTCTCATATCAATGTGCTTGGCTGGCTTATCATTATCCGGCAGAGTGGATGGCAGCATTTCTTGATAAAGAACCCGAGAGTCGAAAAGAAAAAGCGATCAATATTGCGAAAGGCTTTGGCTTTAATATCAAAAAGCTGGATATAAACACATCTGGTCGTGTTTGGGAAATTAGTGAAGATGGCTCCACGCTCATTCAGCCGCTAACTTCTATTAAGGGTCTAGGAGACGCCGCAATCGATCAGATCTTAAATAATCGTTCTTTTGAAACAATTGAAGATTTCTTATTTAATGAAAACATTACTTATTCTAAATTAAACAAAAAGGCAGTCGATGTTCTGGTTCGCTCTGGTGCGTTGAATAGTTTAGTAGACTCAAGGTTCAGTGGATTAAAACATTTCTGGTCTGCCGTTGCGGTTGATAGACCAAGAAAGCTTAAGCAACTTGAAGATAATATTGAACTTTATCGACCAGAAGGAGACTTTGAGGAAGAAGAGTTAATTCAATATACGGTTGAGCTAACTGGTGTTTTTCCGATGAGCGAAGTAATGAATCGTGAGATTAGAAAGAAACTGGAAGACAAGTTCATTCCGCCAATTGGAGAGTTTGATCCCGAACTGCAACTCACTTGGTTTATTCCTCGCAAGATTCTTCCGAGAAAGACAAAACACAATAAGGAATACTGGGTGGTTGAAGTAATTGATGACACAGGGCACACCACCAGTATCAAATGTTGGGGCGTAAATTCAAATCGTGATATTTTATTTCTTAATCGACCTTATATGGCCAGATTAGATCATCACCCAACATGGGGTTACTCAACAAGATCAATTCGTCATAATTTTAGATTATTAAGTTGACAGCAAACAAAAACCCAGTTATAATATAAACATTAAGGAGCAACACAATGATTATTGAATATCATAGAGTGCATATGAACGCACACCCACCAAGCCGCAGCAACCCAAGTGATGCAGGATTGGATGTCTATTTTTCACCCAAGGAGCAAAAACCCGTTACTATCCAGCCAGGAGAAAGTGCAATCCTCTCGACGGGGCTAAAGTTTGGCGTCCCTCACGGATATATGCTTGAGGTTAAGAACCGATCAAGTATAGCGGCTATGCGCTCTCTCGTTGTGGGGGCGTGCGTAGTGGACAGCGGATACGATGGAGAGTTATTTGTTAACCTTCACAATATCGGTACGAAGGAGCAGGTAATCGAACCCCATGCAAAAATTGCACAGGTTGTAATGGTTCCGGTTGTTTCATTTAGGGCAATGGAAACTTCCAACTCTGATCTTTATGGATGGTATCCAATTACAATCAGTGAACGAGGCGATGGAGCCTTGGGGAGCACAGATGAGCAAAATTAAGTTCAATAATGTTTATAAATTTAATCTAACTGGAACTTTTGGGTTTGGAAATCTTACCACCGAGGCTCTAGTGGAGATATTTAAAGATGGTCGCGTAGCTTCGCATCTATTGGAACCGCAATTGGTAACATGGTTCCCCGAATTAAAACACATCAAGGGATGTAAGGATCACGATCATGTTAACAGGGATGATGAAAACATAAAGTATGATGCCAAGAACTTTACAACAGCAAGTGGCTGTAAGTTTATGCCTTCTGGAATGATTGGTACAGGTCGCAAATTTGATGAGAAGCAGTTTTTGTTTAAAACGGAAAATATGAATTATATTATTTGTGACATTGTTGACTTTCCCAAAGTAAATGTTGTTTTTAAGAAAGGACAAGATTTATCTATTCAGTATCCCAATGGGTGCATCACAAAAACAAAAAGGCAGGAGCTATTTGGTGCCGAAGCAGCATAGTCTAGATCAATTTTATACAAAGCCATCAATCGTCGAGAAAGTTCTCGAAATGATTGATTGTTCTACGTTTGATTTAATTGTGGAGCCCTCTGCTGGCGCAGGGGATTTCTTAAAAAGATTACCACAAGATAAGAGAATTGGAATCGATTTAGAGCCAGCCTTATCTGAAATAAGACAAGGAGACTTCTTTGATTTTGTTCCAAATAGGATGAGCGGGGTTCTGACTATTGGCAATCCCCCCTTCGGCAAAAACTCTAGTCTTGCCGTTAAATTCTTTAATCATGCAGCACAATTTTCTGATTGTATTGCTTTTATCGTGCCGAGAACATTTAGAAAGCCTTCATTAATTAATCGATTAAATTCAGGTTTTCACTTAGTTAAACAAGAAATATTAGAAGTAGATGCATTTTATTTACCTTCTGGAGAGTCATATGCGGTCCCCACAGTGTTTCAAGTATGGGAACGAAAAAACATAGAAAGAGATAGAATTGAGACAACTATAGTGTGTCAAGATTTTGATTTTGTTTCAATTGAGGTTGATAAAAAAACTAAAAAACCAACTCTAGGGCATACAAAAGCGCAACAACAGCAATCCGACTTTTGTGTAAGGCGGGTCGGGGGCAATGCTGGTAAAGTTTATACAGACTTTAAACAGAAAAAACGAGATTGGAAAAGTCACTATTATATAAAACAAAAGACTAAAGATGTTTATCACATAATGCAATCTATAAATTGGAATTTTCACGAAAGTCCAAAATACGACACCGCTGGCAATCCAAGTATATCGAAACACGATCTCATAACATTTTATTCAAAAGCAAAGGAAGAGCGAGAATGAACAAGGCAACCCAGGAAACAATGTTTTCCAGCAAATCGGGAGAATGGTCAACTCCCCAAGATTTTTATAATAAATTAAATTGGAGGTTTGGACCTTTTGATCTTGACCCTTGTGCAAGCCCTCACAATGCTAAGTGCGACAATTTTTACACCGAGCCAGAAAATGGACTATCAAAAAGTTGGCAAGGACACACAGTATTTGTTAATCCTCCATATGGTAGAGGAATTGAAGCATGGATCAAGAAGGCATATGAAGAGTCGCAAGACTCCAATACAAAAGTTGTAATGCTGATCCCGGCACGGACAGATACGAGATATTGGCACGACTACGTTATGAAGGCGGAACTGGTATATTTTGTTAAAGGTCGTCTGAAGTTTGGCGATAGCTCAAACAGTGCCCCATTCCCATCGGCAGTAGTAGTCTTTAATAATCTGCCCGAGGGTTGGGCGGACGACTACCCCCGTATGGGAGCGCTTCAACGATGAATAGAAAACAAAGACGAGCCCAAGAAGCACAATTGCGAAAAGACAGTAACGAAGAACTATCAGCTAAAGTTGCCATGTTCGGTAAATTACCTGAAGAGTGTACTGCTTGTACGGCGGCATATGATAAGAATGATAAAGAAATGGCTACGACATGGAATGTTGTGGTTAGAGAGCAAGAAGAAGATAATCCTGTTCGGCTTTATTGTCCGACGTGCTGGAACACGGCACAAGAAGTAATTAACAGTTTTCTAAAAACTATGGAGGAAGAAGATGGATCTTGAAACACTTTTAACTTTTGATGATATTTTATTATTGCCCCAATATAGTGATATCAAATCACGAAGCGAGGTGACATTATCTTCGGAGATATCGGAGGGGATTGAACTTAGGGTACCAATTATTGCCAGCCCAATGGATACTGTGTGTGGCACAAGAATGTCACAGAAGATGTCAGAGTTCGGCGGGTTAGGTATTATTCATAGATATAATTCTATTGATAAACAGGCGACTATGGTATCGGAAGCATCGGAAGGTGGTATAAAAACAGTAGGCGCAGCTATTGGAATCACTGGAGATTATCTAGAGAGAGCAAGAGAACTTGTATCTGCCGGTGCTAGCGTGCTATGTCTCGATGTAGCCCATGGTGATCACTTATTAATGCACGTTGCGCTCCACAATCTAAAAGACAAGTATGGACACATAGTTCATTTGATGGCAGGAAATGTTGCAACATATACAGGTGCTTTTGCATTAGCACAATTTGGAGCACACAGTATCCGAGTTGGAATAGGAGGGGGATCTATTTGCTCAACTCGTATTCAAACTGGACATGGGGTGCCAACTCTAGCATCGATTATCGATTGTACACGAATTAAAGATAAGTTCCCAGATATAAAAATTATTGCTGATGGCGGTATTAAGAATTCTGGTGATATTGTAAAAGCACTCGCAGTAGGTGCTGATTTTGTTATGGTAGGGTCTTTGCTCGCCGGGACAACCGAGGCACCAGGAGATGTTATCCATCAAATGGATAAAAAGCTTAAGTCGTATCGCGGAATGGCAAGCAAAGATGCACAAATGGATTGGCGTGGCAACGTGTCCTCTCTGGAAGGCGTCACTACAGTTATTCCATATAAAGGGCCCGTTATTAATATATTACAAGAGCTAGAAAATGGAATACGGAGCGGTTTATCATATAGCGGCGCTCGCAATCTCAAAGAGTTAAGAGAGAATGCTCAATTTGTTCGCCAAACCCAATCAGGATTAGCAGAAAGTAATACCCATATTAAGTGGAGGTACGATGCCTAAAAAACAATGGGATGAGCCTGCTGAAAAAATATACGCAAATCTTCCACAATCACATAAAGTTGATTTAAAGATCAAGCTTCATCATCATGGTGTCACCCAGTCGGCTTTTTTAAGGGGGGCTGTAAAAGCTTTTTTGCAAGAGGATGACCGCTTTATGGAATGGTTCGGCGCGTGGAAGCTACAAAATAGCAGTGTTAAGTCTGCCCAACGTCACCACAAATCTGATAAACTGAAGCAAGCAGGAGAAGAGCTTGCATCAAAATTTGGTATTAATGATGGAGAAATTGAAGATATATTTGATGTTCTTGCCAAGGAGCACCCTGAATTATGATAGAGTGCGCCGAAAAATGTGTTGAATTAGATGTGACCTGTCCAATTAAGGAATGCCGCTGCTGGATTGCCTATAAAGAAGACTTGAATTGTGTCAATATAGCTATTAAAAACAATGGAGCAATGAAATTAAGAGAAATTGCAGAACGATTAAGCTTAACTCCAGCAAGGGTACAGCAGATAGAAAAAAGCGTCCTTGCCAAGTTAAAGAAACTTATGTGATTTTTCTGCCTTTTGTCGGTTAGCTTTCTAATTATATATGATTATTTTGCACAATATCAAATTTAGGAGAGTTCTACAATGAGCAAAAAGTTATTATCAGAAGCCCAGGTCCGTCGCTTCCAGGGTCTTGCTGGTATTCCCGCTATTAATGAGGTGGGAGGAGTTTATGGCGACAGAGATGAAGATGAGTTACCCGGCGATGCAGGACCAGGAGAAGAATTACCACCCGATATGGGTGATGACCTCGGCGGCGATGTCGAGGGTGTTGAGGTTGCAGATCTGGAAGTTTCCGATGAAGGGGGTGAGGATTTAGGATTAGAACCTGAACAAGCGCAAAATCTTGCTGCTGATATTGTTCGGGCTGTTGCACAAGAGTTAGAAGACGCTCTTGGCTTACCCGAGCCAATTGAAGTCGAAGTAGAACCCGGAGTAGGCGGTGCGGAAGACCTAGAAGTCGGGCTCGAAGAGCCAGTAGATATGGAGATGGGCGGGGTGGAGCCAGAAGGACTCCCACCGGAAGCTGGCGACGAAGAAGAAGAGCTTGCCCTCCAAGAAGATAAGACTGCCAACAAGGGTCACGGACCCGGCAAGCAAGTAAAAGACGGAAATGGACATCCCACTGGTCGCTGGCTAAAAGAAGACGAAGAAGAGTCTCTTGAAGAGGGTGACGAGGAAGAACTCGCAGAAGTGCTTGATGATGAGGAAGTCGTTAACGAAGTCCTCCGACGTGTTGTTGCCCGCCTTTCAGGCAAGAAGTAGGCAGTAACACCAATCTCCTAAAATAATTAAAAGCCGTGGTTCCCACCACGGCTTTTATGTTATAATAGCATTAACAACAACAAAGAACTATTTATGTTTAACCACTTATGGTTTCTATTTAGGCTACAATGCAGATAAGCGAACTTAGACAATTAATTCAAGAAGTAAAGATCCAAGAAGCGCTTCAAAAGGGAATAACTCAAGTTCAAAACCCCTTTAAGGTAGTTTTTATTTTTGGACCCGCAGGCGCAGGTAAAACATTCATTAAAGATGTGCTTGGGCTCCCTGATAATTTTATTGTTATTAATACTGATGAACTTGTTGAAGACGTGTTCCCTAGATACGGACTATCGCTTAATTTTGAAGAAGGTCCGCAGGTAGTTAAACAAGAATTGCGAAAACTATTACAGCAAGCCACCGCAGAGAGGATGAGAAAATATGTTAATAAATGTATGCCGTTATTAATTGACACTCCCGGTGAAAAAATTAACAAGATACGCGATATCGTCCGCGCCCTTGTTGAAATAGGATATGATGTAGCACTCTTTCAGATCAATGTCCCCCCTGACTATTCAGTTCAATCTGATGAAGAGCGGTGGGCAAAAAAGGGAGAAAGAAAAGTTGGTCCAAAACTCACAAGACAAATCGCCAATCAATATCAAAAAAATGTTGTAAGAGATGCAGCATATCTCCAGTTAGGAGAGGAACGAGGCGTTACCCTTCTTTCGGATAAAATATATCCAAATATTTTTGATATTAATACAGGTGAAATTAGAGAGGACTTTGATGAGTCCGTGTTACAAGACGATAAGCTGGAATTAAAAGATCCAAAGGGTGGGAAACGTTCGCAATTTATGCGTAACCCGTTTCAAGGTGTAACATGGGACGAAGCCAGCGATATTCTAAAGGTAGCACAAACGAATCTTTCCGAATGGCTCGCACCAGAGGCACCACTAAATCCCACCGGTCGTCTAATATATGATGCACTTAAGTATATCCAAGGACGTGGAGTTGGAACTCTGGGCGACGAAATCACAGATATTATTCAATATGGAATTGAACATACGCAAGATCCTGAAAGGCTTCCTCTCCCACCCGAGGTACATGAGGCGCTTTTTCTGTCACTGGGAGGAGAACTGGAAGGAAAAGAAGCCGCCACTGACCTCCTCACTAAAATTAAACGAACAGCCCCAGCAGAAAAACGACCAGAAATGGATCCAAGATACTCAGGCATTAATGTAAAATATACGGGACCAGTATATACAAAACCTGGAGCGCCTACCGCTAAAGATATTGTTAAAGAAGAGGTATTAAATTTAAGTGAATTAAAAGACTTTGTTGCAAAATTTAATAAAAAAAATAATACTTGACACGTAGAGTGGATCTTGTTATAATATATACATACACAAAGGAGGGTACTATGAAAGCTTGGGCATGGAAACGAGAAAACGAACATGATGAAACAGAATATTGTATACAAGTGGACAGTATTAAGGGCAAGAGAGGGTTAAACAAGGTTTTAAAAATATTGTCTGAATGGACGGTTGTTGGCGATGGCTACAATATAAAAACAAAAGAATTTACTTATATCTTCGCAAAAACATTTGCCAATACACATACATGGCAAACATGGGCGGAAACTTTCCCAATTCATTTGGTTGAAATGACTTCTCACGGTAACGAAAAAATTAGAAATAAAAAAATGATCCAACAAGGAGCAGTTCTGTGATCTTTACACCGCAATTGGGACAAAAGAAAAAAGAAGAAGGCAAAGACGAAGAAGAAAAAAAAGCAGTTCATGTTATAGCGAAGGAAGATGAGGCACCGCGTGTTATGGGGCTCTGTGGCGATCTTGATGAAGAAAAAGCAGGCGAATTAATCTATGGTATGATATCCTTATATGAAAGCGGAATAACATATTCGCTAGAAGATCCCGAAGATGAAAAGTCGGATATTATAACAAGTTATAAACCATTTGAATTTGTTATCTCTACTCTTGGCGGAAACGCACAAGAAATGTTTGGACTTCACGACTTAATGCGCGTCGTGCGAGAAAACTGTGATATTTATACAGTGGGCTTGGGAAAAGTATTCTCTGCTGGAACCCTGCTGTTGGCTTCGGGCACACCAGGAAAACGTCGAATCGGCAAAAACTGTCGTGTCATGATCCATAGCGTTCTCGGTGGTAACATGGGCTCCCTTCATACTCTTGAAAATGAAATGGATGAGATTCGTTGGACCCAAAACAAATATATTGAGGCAATGGTTGAGGAAACAAATATGACCAAAGCGCATCTTAAGAAAATTATAAATAGAAAAGTCAATGCCTACTTCACCGCAGAAGAAGCAGTTGAATTGGGTATTGCTGATACTATTTTTTAAAGGAATCTAATGGCTACTATAAAAGGGCTTCACGCCTTTATAATTAAAGAACAGTTTAGAAGAGCTTTGGAGGCAAAGAATTATGCCTTTTTTGGCTTAACGAGCAAAAAGCCCTGGAACGTTAATATTATTGGCGTCCGCAGCGAGGTGGACATCTTTAATAAATTTGATGATGCGCTTCTCGTAATATACCGCGACTCAAGAGCAAACTGGGAAGTACGAAGCTACTCTATCACTACCGACCCTGGCAAAGTTTGGCAAGAAAAACCAATGAACAGCAAAGGCTGCGCGTTGCTTGTACCAGATCAATATCGAGGTGCATATAAAATTGATCTCCATCGTGGCATGTATGAGGCGATGTGCCAGAGGAACAAAAATGTTAGGGTATACAGGGATGCGAATTTAAACCACGAGCATGACAGGGATGCGGGGACCATTGACGAGGGGATATTCGGTATTAATATACATCGAAGTCGGTCCACAGGCGAGGCAGAACTCGTAAATGCATATTCGGCAGGCTGTCAGGTTTTCAAAAATGCCACGGATTTTAAAGACTTCATGGAACTAATGAAGAGGTCAGAAAAACGATTTGGTAATTCTTTTACTTATACTCTGATTACAGAAGGCGATTTAATCGGATATTAAAACTATTTATATATTATGAACGAGCTTGACCTATTAGTTGAAAACTACTTCACCGATTCTTTTGAAACCTCCGATCTATTTCGGTTGGTTGAGCAGGTGATGGTGGAAGCATCGGATACACTTTTTCAACAAATTGGATCTGCACTAAATTCACAGAAAGAACAATTACACATAGCGTCAATTATGAAATCTGGTGCAAGTACACTATATGTTAGATTCAAGACTAAACGAGATAGAGCTAATGGGATTGCGGGCGTAAAGCAACTATTGGTTGATAGCGGATTTGCCGTAGAAGATAGAAAATTAAGCGCTCATAGTGTTCCTGTATCTTATATATCTGGTGGTGACCCCAGTTTGGGAACAATCAAGCTCGTTTATAAATATGATATTCAAACCAGGGTGGGACTTGCATTTGAGCACATACTGGCTTATGTAATGACTGGCGAGATAACAGATAAATTAAAAAAAGCTATAGACCTGCCCCAAAACACCGATAAGCAAGATGTTTTTAGAATGTTAGATTCGGATAAATGGGCACAATACGTCGAAAGGGCGCAGGCTGCGCGTGTCTCAATTGAAGAAAGGCTTGGCGAGATCAAAAATACAACTGTTGCTGGAGGAACGGGCTCTAAGGCTGATTTAGTACTTACCTTGGCCGATGGCAATAAAGTTGGTATTTCTTTAAAGCTTGCCATTGGTTCCACGAACATATATATTTACAACAAAGATCTTGGAGATGGCTCAGAAGCAAAAAGCCTCATTCCGTCCCCAACAGGAGAGCCCTGGTGGATGATTGGAAGAAAGCGATTTTTTAGTGAATTGAGACAACAGCAAGGTTTTCCTCAAGATATCGTGTATGATCCGAACTCGTCTGATTATAACCCCCCTGACTGGATGCTTGAGGCAAAAAAACAATATTCTGCAATCTATAAAGCGGTTGTGGTTAATTTATTTGCTCAAATACGAAATCTTCTTTTTGAATCTCTAGGAAATATGACTTTAGAAAATTTAGCTGATGTTGTCGAAGATGCACATCTTGGAAAGGCGGCTCCAAATGAGGCGAGAATGCCACTATATAAGCTAGAGTCTGCTCCATCGGGTATATCCCTTGAGGAAGTCCCGCAGACAACACCTAATATGGTCGAGATTGAAATGAATAAATTAATGCCAAAAAATATGGTATACTTTAGAAAGTCGTCAGCAGGCGCTCCAACCTCTACAATTATTATTGATATTCCGGGAATGCACAAAGTGTATATTAACTCGGTAAAATTTAGATCAAACTTATTGGCGACCAATAGGGGCAATTTAAAAATTAAAACCAGATAGAGCAAAACTTGAAATCACCACTTAGGTATCCTGGCGGCAAGACCAGAGCAGTTAAACACATCTTGCCCCATTTTCCAAATAATATAAAAGAACTATGCTCTCCTTTCGTTGGAGGCGGCTCAATTGAACTCGCCCTGGCAACAGAGGGTATTCGCGTATATGCGTATGATATATTCGATCCGCTTGTCTGTTTCTGGACGCATCTAATTGAAGATCCAGAAAAGCTGGCAACCGCCGCTGCGTCATACAGACCACTGGATAAGGAAACATTTAAAACACTACAAGAAGACTTACGCAATATGCCAACAGGCGACAATAGTTATGCTGCCATATTCTATGCCCTCAACCGGAGTTCGTTCTCTGGTGCAACTATTGCTGGAGGCTACTCCAAACAGGCGGCAGAGAAAAGATTTACAGAGTCATCGATTCAAAGGATAAGAGATTTTAAGGCAGAGAACTTTTCAGTTGAGAAAGCTGACTTCAAAGATTCTATCGCAAAGCACCCGGATGCTTTCTTATATCTTGACCCTCCTTATCTTTTGGGCAAGGACAAAGAAACATTATATGGAGACAGGGGAAACGCCCACAAAGGGTTCGACCATATGGGTTTGGCGAATATATTAAGAGGGCGAGATAACTGGATATTATCTTATAATAATTGCCCGGAGATATTGAAATTATACGAGAACTATGATATATTATATCCAGATTGGAAGTATGGCATGTCTTCTGACAAAAACTCTAAAGAAGTATTAATAATTAACAAGGGAATAGAATGGCAAAGAAATATTGTTCAAATGAAGAGTTACAATCAAAGATTTTGAAAGGCGTTGAAACGCTAACAGATAATGTTGCGACAACACTTGGTCCCAAGGGTCGCAACGTCATTCTGCAAGAAACAGGCAAGCGCCCTATAATCACCAAAGACGGTGTTACGGTAGCACGCTTTGTAGACTTTGAAGATTATTTTATGAATGCAGGGGCGCAGGTTATTAAGCAGGCAGCAGAGCAGACAAACTCTGATGCGGGTGATGGAACGACTACCACGACCATTTTATGTCGTGCAATCCTCCAGCATGCTCAGAGATATATTACGGCTGGGGTGTCGCCTGTAGAGCTTAAGAGAGGTATTGACAAAGCGGTTGAAGTTGTTGTTCGCAACTTAGAGGAACTTTCCCGCCCCATTTCTTCTTTGGATGATATTGAGAGGATTGCAATCATCTCTGCAAACGGCGATGAGATTGTTGGTAAGCTTGTTGCAACCGCTGTAGATCAGGCGGGTAAGGATGGTGCTATAACTATTGAAGAGGCACGTTCTGTTGAAACGTCACTTGATTTGATTGAGGGTTTTCGATTTGCTTCTGGATGGGCAGCTTCTGCTTTCGTCACAAATGAGCGAACTGCGACCACCACATATGCCAATCCATTTTTCTTGATAACTGATGAAAAGATTGACACAGTTGATCAGATTCTTCCTGTTTTAGAAGTGGTTGCCAGGGAGGGTCGCCCACTTGTCATTGTTTGTGAAGAAATAGAGGGACAAGCGCTAGCGGCTCTTATTATGAACACAGTGCGCGGAACCATGAAGGTGGTTGCGGTCAAGGCTCCTCGTTATGGCGAAGAGCGCAGGGGGATTCTTGAGGACTTGGCAATCTCCGTGGGTGCAACTTTTATTAGTCGCTTGAGTGGTGTGCGAACACAGGCGGCAAAGCTACAAGATCTAGGTTCTGCAACAAAAGTCGAGATTACACGATACATGACTACAATAATGGGTGGCAGCGGCGACTTTGACGAAATTGAAAAAAGAATTGAATCTCTCAAGGCACAACTGGTAGAAAATGATAATCTGCATGAATGCGAGCGCATTCAAGATAGGATTACCAAACTGGCTTCTGGTGTTGCGGTTATTCGTGTCGGGGGAGCAACAGAAGTAGAAATGATTGAGAGAAAACACCGTATTGAAGATGCCCTGGAAGCGGTTAAATCCGCCCAGCAAGAAGGAGTTGTTGCCGGTGGAGGCGTGGCGTTGCTTCGCGCCGCCGCAAATCTAAATATAGTGACAGATAACGATGAGCAAGCGCTGGGGCTTGAAATTATTAAGGGGGCAGCCGAAGAACCAATGAGACAAATGGCCATTAACGCTGGAGAATCCCCAGATCTTATTGTATCGAGGGTTTCGAAAGAAGACAGCAACTGGGGATATGATTTTACTACGAGGGAGCTTGAAGATATGTTAGAGATTGGTATTATAGACCCTGCTAAAGTTACACGTTGTGCACTTCAAAATGCCGCTTCTGCGGCAGGCACTTTAATCACTGCAAATTATGCCATCGTGGAGTCTCAATAAGAACCAAGCTACTATATATAAATGATGGATGAGCATTCTGAAACCCTGATTGAACTTAATGCCAAACTTGAGCGATTGCTTAATGGGATAGATACGCTTGGTATAAACCAGGAGCGCATGTGTGAAGACATATCTAAGATTAAAGAAGCGGTATACAACCCAGATGAAGGACTATATGCGCGGCTGAGAGCATTAGAACAATGGAAAGACAACACATCAAAAGCACAATGGTTGGTGTCATCGAGCGTTTTAATACTTATGGTTAAAATGTTTTGGGACGCTGTGATACAAGGAGGAAGCTTGTAGGGGGCAAAATGGATTACTATTCTTCATATAAGAAAGTTAACACTCCTCGTACTGCCGATCCTGACACCTTGCAGCGAATCAATAAGCTTAAGGATGAATATAATATTAGCCCAAATGCGCTTTCTTTTCTTTCTTCGTTGCTTGTTGGATATAAAAAATATGGTGGAATTACAAAAAAACAATACGATGCTTTTTGTGAAATTGAGAAGAGTTATCTTCACGCAAATTCAGATCTGGATGCCACTTGGTTTGAGAATTATGGCGATATGAAAAGAGAAACAACCAAAATATGTGCTTTATATTATTGTGCCAATCCTCCCTATTATGGCGATTTGGCATATCGCGCACTGTACGATAAGGATTTTATACCCTCCGAAAGACAATACAAAGCGTTGACTCAAAACAAATATGCTCAAAAAGTTTTAGAATCTCATTTTTCAAAATCTAAATTTAAAGTTAATGACTATGTTTCATTAAGGAAAAATAATCCTTGTGATATTCCAAACAATAAAAATGTTTTCATTGTTATTCAGGTAGCGTCAGAACCAATTACAACTGCCGCGAAGAACACAAAGAAATATAAAATATTGCCACTCGATGATACCACTACTTATAACGTGGAAGAGCGATGGCTAAAATTTGCAATAAAAAAATAAAAATACTTGACACAAACCGAAAAACCGGTTATAATATTACTAACATGGAGAAAATATGAACGTAACATTTAGCGTACAAACGGAATTCGATGATATTCCAAGAGAGGTCGCATATCTGCTACAAGCTGTACAAAAAGAGCTAGATCTCGCGGCGGAAAACGTAGCCGGTCTTTCAAGAACGATAGTAACCGAGCATATAGATCAAGAGTCTCTTCTTAATCATGGTAAAACTGAACTAGTATCGCTTCACAGGATACGGCTGCATATGGCAAAAATAGACACTAGAATGGAGGACTGTATGGCTATTCTTAGTGGATATATAGACCATATAGAAAACCCTCCAGATCCCGAAGAGGAGCCGTCAGAACAAGAGGAAGAAAATGAAGAAGGGTGATCTTGCTTTTATCCCTTCAGCGGCAACATTAAAACAGTTTAAGAAGGGAACTACTGCATTACATAAATATCATATACTCACAAAGCCCTCATCTGCTGTGGTTTTGGGAGCAATGGATAATTGTTATGAAGTCTTATTTGAAGGAGAAAGCTGGATTGTAGAACAAAATAGCTTATATCCTATGACAAGGAGCGAAAATGGCAACGGTCAAATTGACAGAAGTGTTTAAGCAGAACCGTTTTACATCAAACAATAATAGATATGAAATTCGTTCTGTCTATATAAATCCTGATTTTGTCGTTTGTTTGCGAGAAGATGAACAAACATTACAGGTTTTAAAAGAAAACGAAGGAGCTTTACCCGAGGAACTAGATGGACGCCACCAGTTCACAAAACTGCACATTAATGGTGGACACGGTTCTTTTGATATTGTAGTAATTGGTTCGCCCGATTCTATAAAAGAAAGGCTCGCGCAACCAAAATCAACATTATTAAAAGGATAACATATGATTGAATGTATGCTACGTTCCCAAGAGGAGTATCATAATGTACTTCCAGGGTATAATACAAAAAAGAAACTTGGAAGATATCACGGCTCTAACTTTAATTTTAAAACATTTGGAACAACCCGGTGGGTGGTTGGTGTTTATATTAACGTAGACCACAGCAAATATCTTGAAGAAGGCTTAACAGAAGAGGGTGTTGTGCGAGGTTGTATTGAATATTTAAATCAGCCTCCACCACGGAAAAAGTACCAGAAAAAAAAGCCACAGCCTTTATACGGCACATTGGAAGAAATGCCTTATTATTATCGCTTTAAAACGGATGATGAAGGAGAATATATCGAGGCACTTCTTATTACAGATCAAAGAAAGAATAAACAATTTTGGGGTGCTGGCGGAATTGGACGAGTACCCAGAAAACGTGGAAGACCACGAAAGGATGCAAAATGATTTGGACAGTTATTAGTTTTAACTATAGCACTGAGAAAATACAGTGTGATCTTGTTGAGTCGTCAATGGACTCCAACAAGGCATATGTGGATATCAGTAAACAAACGCCAAACTTGGTAATGTCTATTACCAAAGGCAGTCATGAGGGGACAACGTTTATTCCTGATGTGGACCTCACGCTTACGAGAGCAAAATATAATAAAAAAGTTTGAATTTTCACTTGACGATTGCGTTAAAGGTGATTATATTATAGATACCCTCACAGGAGGGGTTGACAACTTAGAGGAGAACACACACTATGTCAAACACACTTACCCCCTTTCGGGGCACACTCACCAGTCCATTCGGATCTTTTCTTTCGGATCGTTTATTCGATTCGTTTTTTGACGATGCCGTGGCTTATCCGTTCACAAACACATCTCGCCGGTCGAGAGGGATCGACGCTAATTATAACGTATCGAAGACCGACAAGGGATATCAGATTTCTGTTGCCGCTCCCGGCGTTAAGAAGGATGATATCAATGTGAATATTGATTCGGATACTCTTACAATTTCTTATACCCAAGAAGATAACACGAACACCTCCTTCGCCTGCTCTTCTTTCAGTCGCTCTTGGCGACTTCCAGAGGGAACCGATGCCGACAACATCGCCGCTAACTACGATAATGGTATCCTTACCCTATCGGTTCCCAACGCAGATGTTAAAACTTACGCTCGCACCATCAAGGTTAAGTGAGTTTATAAAAAGTAAGTTTAGCATCACCCTAAAGAGGCACCAATTGGTGCCTCTTTTTGTTTTTATAAATACTATTTATAGTGAATCTCTGCGTCTAGGGCACACAACATATGAACAATAACTTTGTAAACGGCTGGCGGCAATATTTAAATAAAGTCCAAACCTCCAACCAAAGAAAAAGCATGAAGGATATGCTTTGGGAGAGGCGTGAAAACTGGAAAGTTGATCGGATGATTTTTAATCGCGTCCTGCTTGAAGGACGACTTGAGGATGTTAAAAAGAAATACGGGGACAAACTCCCCGGCGGCACTGATTTTATTGACAGGCTCGCCAAGTATGATCCCTCGGGAAATAATAAATATTTAGCCCATATGGTCAAATTGCTTCTCAAGTTAGGGGAAACAGAGAAGTTTGACAAAGAGTATCAATGGCGTTCTGGCATATATGCTGTTGGAGATAAGGTTGAAAAGTTTCATGCGTTAAATAAATTTATACCTACCGAGAAAGGTGGGAGAGACATTCACTCATACAAAACAGTTGAGGATCTTTCTCAGGCAGTAAAAAATGCAGAAGCAAAGAAAAAATCTAAAGATGAAGCAGCGCTCTTTAAAGAAAAGGTCCGGGGAGACGCAGATAGAATTTACCAGGACAAGACAACCCTTGTTGTTCGTCCAGGTTCAGAAGAAGCTTCTTGTTATTATGGACAAGGCACCAAGTGGTGTATCTCAGCAACAGAAGCCCGCAACTATTGGGATCAATATACCAATGAGCAAGGAGCAGTGTTCTTCTTTATTCTTGATAAAGACGCAGCAGACGTAGACAAGATGGAGACTTCAGATCGAGGCAAAGTTGCTTTTGTTTATGACGGAGATCATCTGGAAGCCAATGATCCTTGGGATGCCTATGACGAAACCGATGATCAGCTTGCTGGAGGCGAGGCGCTATATGATTATAAGCAGATTTGGGGTGAGGAAAAGTGGATGGAAATAGTTGGCGGCATTCAAGAAAGCCTTGACGATGACCCACCTGATCCTGGAATAGACTTATATGAAGAAGGTCAGAAACTTTCCGAATATGCCAATGTCGAACTAAGCGAGACGGGAACACCCGATGTGATTGGGTTTGAAATCTATGGCGACAACGACGAGGGTATGACCGCAGTAGCAAACATAATATTTGAATTTCCCGTGGGATGGAATGTGGAGTCTGAAGAGGAAGATGAGAAATACGTCTGGGACGACGAGGAGGCAATAGAAAAATCATATCAGGAGGGAGTCGATCAAGATTATATGGACCTTCAGTATGAGTATGATTTCACCAATCACGAATCAGACGGTTGGCCAACTCTACAAATTCGGGCAAGGATGACTTGCGACGATTGTATGGGAGGATGGGATATAGGCAACGAGCAGAGACAAGAGTATCGAGACAACGCAGAAAATTTTATTGACAATATTATTGGCTTATATGCAGGGCAAGAGTATGTGGAATACAAAGAAGAACTCCGCAACGAGCTTGTTAAAAATAAAGTTCTTGCTCCTGAAAGATGGGATAGAGCACAAAAAGATATAACCAGTCAAATTACAGAGTTAGATTTACAGCACTTCAGACTTCATATTAACAAAACCGGAGGAATAATTGCGCTTCTTTATGAGATGGTGGAAAACGCAGATCTCGGTGACGCTGCAACTCCTCCCCCTATCGGTGACTATGGTAAGACGTTTCATGGTCCAGGCAGTAGAGATAAAATATTGTTTAATGTAATGAGGGCAACGCAACCTGCGGGGAGTGATCGTGGGTGGTATTCTTCTGAGTTTGATCTTAAAGCAGGCAACGCTATTAAGCAATATTTTGTAGAGGCTCACGAAGCCGCTCAGCGGCAACTTGAACTGCCACTTAAAGGAGCATATAAGGAACCAGAGACAACCGGCAAAGAAGGGTGGGAAGATCCTTCAATGATGGTATACTTGAAAGACGGACCATTAGACGCAAAGCAACTTAGGGGCAGCGTGCAAGTTACTTTTACTAAATATCATACTACCGATGAGGCTCACGCAACCATGGCATTCATAAAGAGCCTAGACAAGAATTACGATGATATCGTTCAAAAACTAAGAGATGTATATGATGAGATGACCGCTGAGCAAAGAGGGATAGAGAAAGAGGGCGAGCAAAGCATCCTTGACGGCTCAATGGCACTTGGTCATATCGTAAGAATAGACAATAAAATATTATCTGAGCCAGAAAATATTCGCACTAGCATTGTCCAAGTCCTACAATGGTTCAAAGAGAACTTTGGTAAAATGAGCGGGGTTGAAAAGCATGCGGCAGTTGTTTATTTGGATAGACTGGAAAGTGAAAGAACACCGTATGCCAACGTATATCCTGATAACAACGGCGTTCCGCAATTTTGGAAGAAATATGTTCGGGATGAACTAGGCACTCGCGGTGCCAGCCACAATCAGAAACAGAGCTATGAATGGAAAGGAAAGCGAGACGATATCGTGGAAAGCGTTCGGGCAAGAGTTCGTTCAATAATAGCAGAGCGGCTCAAAAAATGAAACTCCTATTCGAGCATTGGCGCAAGTTCATTAACGAAGAAGACACTCGCTACGACGACAATCGCAATGTGTTGCCGCCGTTACCACCAACCCACGCAACAGCCATTGAGGAAGCTGGGTATACCCTGATTAAATATCTTGGAGAGGGAAGGATGGGAGTAGTTTACGAGGTCGAGGATAAAGAAACTAGACAACGACTTGCAGCCAAAATTGTAGGAAGGCATCTGCCTCAATATTATAGTGAGCGCAAAAACTATAATTGGATAATAAAGAATAGGGACAAACTGCCTGATGATGTCAAAGAATATGTGGTGGATGTTTATAATTTATTTGAGGATTCAAGCGGTAAACATTTAATTATATTTATGGAGCTTCTTAAACCCGCTCCAGAAAATGTTGTGAACCAAATATTTGCCTCCACTGATGCTATAAAAGGAAAATATTCACCGGAAAAGGAAGAGAGACTTCTCAAAGACGAAAACGCAGTTTATGAAATTATTCTTGATGTCTTGAAGAAGAACAGCATACTACGAGCCGAAAGAAAATATATGGGCATAGAAAAAGAGGCTATGGAGGCTGCGGCAAAGCGGGCACTTAGAGCATATTTGGTAAACAAAACAGTGCCAAAGAATACAGTTCCACAGGTGTACACAATGGTTGATGTATATGATGACAGCCCAGGAAAACAATCTTTTCTAACTGGAAAGTCTCAAAAAACACCGAGATCCCCCCAGTGGAGAAATCTTTTTAATGCAATATTAAATGAAATGGAAGAGCTTATAATTCAGACGAGAGTTCAGGAAATCCCAGGCGCAACCGAAGCCGCAATTCGAACGTACTTACGTATACCGGCTAACAAGGGTGGGGGGCTGCCCGTATTTTGGTCCGCCGCTAGTGCCCTTGAGGACGATTTGACATATTATGTTAATAGAAAACAAGTAATTCCAATGACATACGGAATGCCAAAAGATAGACCCCTCGGAGGTTCAGGTCCAGGAGTCCAGGGCGCATTCCCAGA
>Ga0208790_1000420_pt1 | contig 21164 bp, 52 predicted proteins | sample 10_taG_FD_184083 | JGI IMG/M metagenome (GOLD analysis project Ga0208790, IMG submission 184083) | Marine viral communities from the Subarctic Pacific Ocean - 10_ETSP_OMZ_AT15264 metaG (SPAdes) (version 2) | ecosystem: Environmental > Aquatic > Marine > Oceanic | place: Pacific Ocean | collected... | reverse complement strand
GGCTGAACGTCTGGGATGATGAACACTCCGTCGTCGTTTGAAGAGACTGAAATGCCCTGAACCGAGACGAGAACGCCTACGAGGGGCAAACCAGTGGAATCGGTTACAATACCTGCAATCTTACCATGTGCTTCCTGAGTTAGTGTAACTGATGTGTCTGTGGTGTCGTCTGACTTCCCGCAAGAGATTAGCGCCAAAACGCTTATTAGTGATGCTTGTCTAAACATTGTATGTTTGTCCTTGTTTGTTGTGTATTGTTATTATAGCATAATATGCGAATAGTATAAAGTTTTTATTTTATTATTCTCGGATTTGTTTTACGCTGCGTGAGTTACTATAACGTCCACTTCGTAAGTTATGTCGTAGCCGTTAGGCTCTGGTGCGCTGGGCGGGTTTGTCCAAAGAACCCACCATCTCATGTGCTCGTCTTCGTCGTGCCTGTAACCCCACGTTTTGATCTCTCCTGTTTTGCGAATCATCAACCCCACTCCATAGTCGTGCCAAGTTGCCTTGTGCTTCACTAAGTCACCAGATTTGACGCCTTCGCTCATCTGTTTGACACCAATCCTGCTTCTGCGAGGATGTCATTGATTTCGCTTAGGCAGTCGGACAGTGACTCCTTTCCCTTTTCATCTCTGTGTAGGGACATGTTTATCAATGCCTTTGAGTATTCTCTTAGTTGTCCGAGCCTCTTAGCCTTCTCGTCTCCGAGTTCATACCTGACTTCCTCTATCTCGTTCAACATTGTCATCAAATATAGTCCTCGTTGACGAAGAACTCGCCGTCTGCGCTTCCAACTGGAATCGTTCTCCCTTCTCCGACGAGAAGCAGTTCGTCATCACTTATCAGCACACCGACTGGTTCGCCTTTGCCAGCGCTGAAGTGGAGCATGTCGCCTATAGTGACGTTCTCCTCTTTATTGTTGGTTAGCTGACACCAATTGAATGGAACGTCTCCATCGTGGAATTCCATAACCTCGCTGAAGTTCTCCACATCATACTCTCGATGTTCCAGCACCTCGCCGTCGGGAGCGATGAATACCTTTCCCATCAGTTCGCAACCTTGTTCTTCGTATCTGTGAGTTACTTCGACGCCATACTTCCTTGCTAAGACTTCGCTCACTTCTATATTTGGAGTCCATGCTGTGTCGAACCAGAGTCCGAGATAGTCATTTCCTTCTTCGTAGTTATCCTCTATCGTGTCGGCGAGCGTTGCGGCGTCTCCGACTTCCCACTTGGTTCCCCAGTTTTCAACGTTGAGTGCTCGCCAGTTCTTGTCGTACTCATCTTTCGTTACTGGATGTGGGGCGATAGTCTCGTTCCACTTGTACTCGTTTTTTCTCAAGTCTTCAACTAAGCGTTTGATACTCTCTGAGGTTCCTGCAATGTCTATTGCATTTTCGCACCAGTTTGGCATGGCTTGCTCTCCTATTATAAAGTGAAGGTTCCGCCGAGAAAAGGAACTGTTACTTCCCATCCTGCTAACGATGGAGTGTTTTCGAGGACTGCGCCAACAGTAGTTTTGATAGTTGCGTTTAGATATACTTCGCCACGCTTATAATCGAAACGATTTACTTCGCTCTCAATCGACTCTTGATCGTAAAAGTTGTCGTTGATTGCTTCGGCGATTGCCTCTTGAAGGTCGTACTCTTCAAAAAGTTCGCCTTCATCGTCTTCTTCTTCTGCTCCCTTCCAGCAGGCGTCAACAAAATCTTGTTCTAAGAACTCCTTCTCGACAAGCTCGTCAATGACATTGTTTCCATAGGTATCAGTGAAGTTCATTCCTCGCTTCGACACCATCTCGGCAAACTCACTCACCGTGTCAGTGTACTCCAGTGCGGTTTCTATCTCCGTCTCATTGTGAACGTAGCAGTCTGCGCCGCACGAATAAGTCAGAGTCACTTCCGTGTCTGGTGTTAGGTCCATCTCGTTTATCTTTGCTATTTTCTCATCCGTGAACATAATGTTCTCCTTTTTGTTTGTTGTAATGGTATTATACCACGTTTATTCTACACTATCAAGGATTATTCCTCGACTAAATCCGCCTACTAATCTTGCTTTCTCCATGCCCGTCTCCACGACGTCAGCGAAACCGAACCCGTGTGCTTCGATGAGAGTGTGAACCACCTCAACCAAGTCTGCCGCTTCTTCGAGGCAAGGCTCTTCTCTGAACTCTTCCAACTCTTCGATGACTTTGCGGAAGAGTTCTCGCTTATATTCGTTGACACTGGCGAGATGATAATGCGGAATTCTGCCGTCTTCCAATATTATCTGAGGAATTTTGTCTCTAACGAGTTTCATCTTCAGTTAGCCTCTCAATCCTGCTAAGAGAATTGTTGTAGTATTCTTCACTCAACTCACAGCCAGTAAATACTCTACCGCAATTGATAGCGGCAATAGCTGTCGAGCCAGAGCCAGAGAAGAAGTCGCAGACGACTCCTCCCTCGTTAGTGTGGGCTTTTATTATCCTTTCCATTAGCTCTATTGGCTTCTGTGTTGGATGCCAGCCTGCATACTCTTTAGACGTTGTATGGTTGTTTTTGAACCAAACGTCTGTCGGAATCTTTCCTTTCTCAAAGACGCTGTTCTTTTTCAACAGAGCATCTAAAGCACCTGACACTTCTTCTTCTGTCGCATCTGTTAGCTTCATAGTCTTTAGTATCTTTGCATCGGCGATAGAAATGTCGCCACCGCCCTGAACACGCTTCAATAGATTGATCTTTCTCTGCAAATTCATATTCACTTTCACTGCTCTCTCAACTCTAACGTCGTCAGCGTTGAATAGAAACTCTTTGCCTTTGGAATACATAAGCAAGTCTTCATGCTTTCGAGGGAACTTCTTCTTGGTTCTTCCGCCCCAGTCATAAGCCCAGATTATCCAGTTCTGATATTGTAGCTCGTCGATTGAATTCAAGACGTTTAGCTTATACTTCAGGAAAGTATCTGTCTTCGTAGTTCCCCATACAAACAAGCAGCCTCCTTTCTTCAAGACTCTTGATGCCTCTCTTGTCCACTTTCCACACCAAGCAAGATAGTCATCTTCAGTTTTCCATTGATTGTCCCACTCATTCTTCACTATCTGGAAATATGGAGGATCTACGACTATCATGTCAACTGATTCAGTCTCGATGTCGCTCAAATAGTCTAGACAATCTTCATTCTTCAATATCATCACTCTGCGCTCCCATACTCATCTTTCTGAGCGATTACTGTTTCTTTGAGCGTGCGATATACCTTCTGGGCGAATAGCTTCTTACGCTGTGACGCTTCTCCTTTGCGGAAAGCAGAGACAATATCTCCCTCCAGTTGAGCAGGCGTTGTATGATATTTATGCCACCTCGTTGGCTTTGGCTTCTTACCTTTGGTAAGTTTCGACACTGCGCCCAATCCGATGCATACGAATGGGTTCAACGTATGCTGCCCCTTTCTCTTGCTTGCCATATCGAGAATGTCGTCAGGAGGGATAACAAACCAGTCGTCATCATCTGGATTATATGCCACTACTGGTATATACTTGTAAGGTCTTACTTGGTTCAGCGTTTTCTTTTTGATTTCTATATAGAATTCTTCGACTGCCGTGGCATATTCGGCATCTCCAAGCGGAGAGCCTCTCTTGAGAACTTTCACATTCTTGCACAAGTTCTCTACTAGGCTCTCTGTTTTGTCGCCGCTTTTAGTTATTCCCATTATTCACCTTCCTTTTCTTCTAATTTTGCTGCTATTTTCAAGTAGTCTAAGGCGACTTCGCTCGTCTCTTCGCCTGCAATGCGCTTTTCATCAGCGTCTCTGTCGTCTTTCCTCTTTTCTTGGTGGATATACCTTAGTTCGTCTGATAGTTCCACTAGTATCGTGAAAACTCCATACGCTATTACACTTCCTATCAATAAGTAAGTAAATAAAGCAATCATGCGGAGTCTCCGAACTTCTCTACGGTTACGATGGTGTCGTTGTGCCATCCGCCGTGGGGAACAATAAGAACCTCAACTATCTGAAATCCATTAGACTTTCCGCATCCGCCTGAGTTCCAACCGCAAGAGACGACAGTTCCATTATCTTTCATTACTCTCGCCACTTCCTTCTTCAAGTTGCCCCAGAAGGATGACTGAGTGTCTTGCTGCGTGACGATACGCCCGACGCCTTGGTAGCACTCGCTTATTTGTCGTGGGCTGTATGGAGGGTCAAACAACACACCGTCAACGCTGTTGTCGTCAAGGGTTTTCATAAAGTCGAGAGCATCCAAGTGGTGTGTTGCCTCAAACTCTGGATTGAGATCGTTTGTGAAAGTCATTCTGTCTTTGAACGGGCTGTTTCTTACGAATGGATCAACCCAGACCCCTTCGGTTAGGTGCCTGTCTATAATCTCACGTATCGGCTTGATGCTGAATGTGTTGCTGTTGGGCATTGCCCATTTTCTATTGATGTTCATTTATCGCCCTAGATTGTGTAGTCTTCTTGTGCTTTAGCCACTATTTCAATAAGAGATTCATGAAATCGAAGCACCTTGCCCTGATTTCCGATGATGTTGTAAGAATCCTGAGTGGACTTAGATAGAACTACGACAACTCTACTCTCTGGTATTCCGTCTTGGTGAACCATTTCACTGATCCTAACTAAATCTCCTATTTGTATATCTCTATCCAACTTAGATGCCTTCCCAATATTCGCTACATCGCATGAAGCGCAAGTCTTCCATTCGCTCTGCCTCAGTCTTCCAAGACGTGGCTAAGTCTCTGTTGAACGGCTTGTAGAGAGTGATGGAACCCTTGTGGTTGCCTTTAATAACAGCGAGCACCTCAACGGTTTGAGATGCTTCGTCAAATGCTCTTTGTCTTGAGCCCGCCCCATCTGTCAATAGAGTGAACGACTCAAGCTTTCCAGAGACTCTATCTTGTCCTAAGATTGTCCAAATCATTTTACACCTACGATAGAACGATGAGTTCGATTTTGGGGTTGACGTGTCCGATAAGGCGAGCGCCGATGTTCTCAGCAACTTCTTCCATCCTGTCGGATAGCTCTTGCTCGATGTCCCATAACTCGGCTCTTGACTGTCCTGTGCCAGCCTCTTTTGACGCCATGTTGTATGCAACCTCGTGGATTTCGATTAGTGTCTTTAGTTCTTCCATGTCTCTCTCCTTTTATTGTATATACAATATAACCCGTATGCTATTGATTGTCAAGAAGTTTCTTGTATTTTTATACAAGAAGCGTTTCAGGATTATCTTCGGCGTCTTTGACTTCTAGAATGCCGTCTTTAATCATAGCGACGGCAGTGCGTCCGAAGAAGCCTTGAAGTTGCCAGACGAGTCCGATGTCGAGTAGGTATTGCCAAGCCTCAATGACTTGCTCCTCGCTCTCCGCTTCAATGAAACCCTCTGCTAAACCGATTGCTTGATGTGCTGTCATTTTACTGCCCTCCATGTTGAGCCCAAAGAATAAATTCTGATACTGCCAATACCCATAGCGGCAAGGCACCGATTACGATGTAAAAGTGGAGGAGCGTGTCCTCTTTGAATGGTGGTGGTTTTTTCATCAACTTTCTCCTTATTACATATATAATGTAACACGGCAGGGTTGGAATGTCAAGGGTTTTTATTCGTTTTCTTCGTCATAGTCATCTCTGTAGAACGTTGGAGTTCCCTCGCCCATCCAAGATGCCTGAGTGTTGTAATGAAACCATTCAAGTGCGTCGTCAGGTGAGCAGCCTTGCCATCTCATTATTGCCTCCAATGCCATATCTACGTCGTAAACAATTATGTTCATGTCGGAGTCACGATACCAAGAGTCGTGATAGCTATCTGGCTGGTTCGTGGTGCCGATGATGGCTTCGTCAAAGTATTCCCTTGGCTCCAAATAGAGAGCGTCTGGGTGTGCCTCGCTTAGTGGCAGTAATGCTATCTTCATTCTATGTCACCTCCTTTTACTATTGGTGAGCCGTGGCGTCTGGCTCTACTTGTCAGAGATACTCCTTCGACATCGTTGGGGTGTAGAAACAGTCTATTCCCACTCTCCAGCATATCTACAACATACATTGGAAACTGATGCAGTCTCGGATTGAAGTCGATGCCAACTATTAGTCCCATTCCACCTTCACAGCCCACACAGTATGCGGGAACTCTTACCAAGTCTCCTATTCTGAAGCTATTGCTCATTTCTATACTTCCTTGCGAAGAATGAATGAACTTCCGTTTCAATACCGTTTTTTGTAACTATCAGAGTCACGCCGTACTTGCCTTCCTGCTGTCCGACGACGAGTAGAATGTCTCCAACCCTAACGTCGCCCTCAACATTGCTATACAGGATGTTCCCACGCTCGACGTGTGGAAATGCCTTGCGAGGATCAACTATCCTACACAAGTCTCCAACAGATGGTACGTCAGAGTCACTTTGCGACATCAGATGCCTCCGAGATGAGTTCGAGACAACTCTGAACGGTGCGAGAGGTGTCTCCGTCGTTCCAATACAAGGTGTACTCTGGGACATAGTAGGGCACTTCCCAGACGTCTGCATCTACGTCTCTGGGGCTTTGATTCTCTATCGAATAGCTCCAGTCTATTAGAATCCAGAATGCCTCTCTTACTATCGCGTATTTCTTTCTGAGTTTCCACGGATTGACGTCAAACCCATTGGCTGCATCCGATTCGTTCTTGTCCTTTATCCTCTTGCTCCATCCAACCATGTCTCCTGTGGAAAACAACGGCTCTTCTCTTGAATCGTATGGCAACTCTTCTCTCGTCATGGTTATCGGATACTTCTGATCTTCCTCATAACGATATGGCATATTGTCACACGACATTTTCGTCGCCAGCCTTTGACACTAATGTCATTACAGCAGTTGACGCCAAGCCTTTGGAGCCACTGTCCCAGAGCACCACTGAATCGAAAATCCTGATTTCAGTTTCTACCATAAGCTCATCTATGCTTAATATCATTGCTCTGGCGCAGGTTTCATCTTGCCACCAGACATCAACGATGTCTCCAACTCCAAGAGCGAGTCCATCTTTTCCCCTCGGGGCTACTGAAGTCATTCCTTAATCCTTGTCTTCGTCGCAGAATGGGACTCTGTTTGAGTCTATTAGTTTATTGAGTGTCCACTTCTTCAACTGTTTTAGGAACGGCTGTGGAGTGTTTCTAGCGACTGTTTTATGCCTTGGCTCCATCGCTTCGTCAACCTGTTTGGCGAGTTCATCTGGTGGAGACTGATGCTCCTGTCCTTCCACTAGGGCACAAAATATTGACTTACTCATCTCGTCGGTGAGACTATCTTCACTTATCTGTTCGTCCAGAGATGCTAAGTCCATCTCAAATACGTCTATTTTTCCTGTTTGTTTGTAGCACATTGTTCTTTCTTCCTCGCTTGCTTGCAGTTAAGGTGTTCGCACTTTCCTTCCACATTCCACCAACTGAAATGCTTGCACGTCTTGTTTCTTGTTGGACCTAGTTTTCCATTCTTAATACTGAGAGGTGGTGGCGGAACGTCATTGTCTTCTATCACTCGCTTGGGCGCAGTGATGACTTCATCATCTGCTGGGATATCTAAGTTGTCCAGAAGAGCGTTGAGTTTATCAAGCCTGTTGTTTTTCTTCTTTGCCATAATTTATTATACCACACTTTCGTCGTCGTCATTAATATTATCATAGTATTTCTTCTCGCCCAAGTCCGTCCTGAACGTACCTTCTATCTTAGAGAAGACGCACTTTGTAACGGCAATAGAGGCATGAACGAGTATCTTACAGGAGAGTAGAGCTATTTTTACCGCTGGCGGTGTCACTTCTTCATCCTCTTCTGCTTCTTTGTTTTGGGATAGTCGTCCATCGTTGCTTGGCGCATCCTGATGTTCTCTATTCCAAGGATGCTCTGCCACTTGCCCATTCGCATCTTTGCGTTGGATAGAGTGTCTGGGTAAGCCAATACAACTTCGGAGGACTTGAGCCCTCCTTTCTTGTCTTGCGCTAGTCTGTCCTGAACTATTACATATTTGATATTCATCAAGAGTTCCTTTTGCTAATGTGAATCTGGCAACGTGTAAGCTGGAATGCCCGCAGGGAGTTCTCCTTCGACCATACCGCCGTGTTTAATAAGAACGAGTCCGATAACAGATGTTGGAACGTATCCGAACACGCTTTGCCTCATATCTCCTTCTCCGTCTTGATAGGGAGCGAGCAACGGCTCGTGCGAGCTTGGAAATCCAACCTCTACAGCGGTGTAGTTATCGGCGTTGTCCACTCTCGGCGAGCAATACGTCCCACTATCTGCTTGTACGCTTAGGGAAAAGCCATCTTTGCAGATGGCTCTCTTGTTTCTCGTCATCTTCATGATTACTTAGACTCTTCGCCAGTGAGCAACTCAACAAGGAAGGCGCTAACGCTTCGTCCATCAGAAGTCTTAGACTGGTGAAGGGCGACAGAGTTGGCTTGATGTCCTTGTCCGAGCAGAGTCCAAAGCTTCATAGCTACTTCACTTGGAAGAGTGACGTAGTAGTTAGCGAGGTTCTGAACTTGTTCTGCTTCCAACTTCTCTTGCAACGCTCCAGACTGCTCCATCTTAGTGATGAGGGCAGCGTGCTCATTGATGCCGAAGTCAGCAGTCAACTCAATCTTGCCGTCGTCAAGGATGTCTTCAACGGTGACTTGACGCTCGTAGTTGTCAACGAAGTCTTTGAAGGCAACAGCCGCCTCGAACCCAACGAAAGAGTTGGTGAGGTTGAAGACGATGCCAGAGTCGGCACCCTCGTCAAGCAGGCTTCCAGCCTCAAGACACTCGCTCAAGCGGTGCCAAGAACGACGAGAAGGGTAAACCTTGTTAGGCTCGTAGTCATCCTTGTGCTCCAAGTGAGTGTGGTTCTGGTTGATGAAGTTCCAGACTACAGAGTGAACATTGTCGCCTGCCCAGTTCAACCAGTCTTCAGTAGTAGGCTCAACATCAAAGACAGTCCAACGATCCAACTCAGCAGGGTCCATTTCGCCAACTTGGTACTGCTCACCGTGCTCACCACCGTTGACGGCGGCGAAGATGAGAGTATCAGGGTGGAGAGTGAATCCAGCAAGCTTGCGGGAGTCAGTCAACTCGAAGATGCCTTGGCGAACTTCAGCAGTCGCACGATCAACTTCGTCGAGGAAAAGCACAACAGGGTGCGTACAAGCAGTCTTGTACCACTCAGGCGGGTTCCAACTGGTGACGCTACCGTCGGTGCTCGGAAGACCTAGCAAGTCTCCCTCTGTCATTTGTGAGGCACGACGCTCGACAACTGGAAGTCCAATATCGGCAGCGAGTTGATAGACTACTTGAGACTTACCAACGCCGTGGCGTCCACGAACCAAAACAGGTTTGCGAACAGCAGTAACGAAGGGGGCGACTTTGACAAAGGTTTTGAAATCAACTGACATTTAGAACTCCGAAAGTTAGGGTGGGAACTATTTCCCTCTTACATATATAATGTATCACGCTGGAAGGCATTTGTCAAGGTAAAAACTGAAAAAAGTGAAACTTTCTTAGAAAAACCAACCGACAACATCTCCTCCCTACATATATAACTTAACCGATTGTGGGCATTTGTCAAGCAACTTTCTCAACTATATTTATATGTAGGCTCTTCGAACTTTGCCTTCTTAGTTGTCCAGTTCTCGGGCATTCCAGCAGTTGGGTTGTCCGAGTGTCCGACGACATCAACGTCCCACCCTTTGAACTGGAGGTATGGTTGGAGAAGAGATGCAAGCATTGAGCGTTTCTCTCTCCGCCCCATTCCCCGTCTGGAGTCATAGTCATCAGTTGGGCAGTTCACCCAGTTGACTGTGACTACTTGCTCAAAGGATGTATTGTCGCAAGTAATTCTATTCCAGTCAATCTTCTCAATGATTCCGAGAATCTGGTGAGAGTTGTAGTTCACCTCTCCTTTATCATCTGGAGCGTAGAAATAGCGGTGGGTGCTTAGGAGCGAACCAACACCAATCTTGAGAGACTTTGCTCGTTCTTGGATGGCATAGCGATATTTCTCGTTCTCTCGCATCTTGTTTTCCAGCCATTCTCCTCGCTCTGGACAGGTGCGTTTGTTGTGGGCGGTGCTTCGGCACCACGAGCATTTCTTAACGGAGGCTCTCCGCTCTTGCTTTGGCTTGCCTACGAAGTTGCCGTCCAAGTCAAGCCCTGTTCGCTTAGTGTATGCCGCCGCGTAGTGCTTGGCTTGGAACGACTCTGGTTGTGCGTCCAGTGACGTTTCTTTGTACCAGTTCGTAAGTTCTGAACAGGTTCTGCGGTTGTGTCCCTTATTCCAACAATAAGTACAATGACGTTCTCTTCCCATGCTTCACTCCTCTCTTATTACTATAGTAATGTAACCCGTTTACTTGTACTTGTCAAGGTACTTTCTCGGAACTCCTTCTTTTTCTCTGTTTTCCCACGGGATTATGTCTTCGCTCCACGCTTCTACCTCTCTACCGTCTAACATAACTATCCAAGTATCCCACCTATCCCAATCGCTGTTGGCTCCCTTTCTCAACAAGAGGACAGGGGCAAAGTTGTGCGTCAAGTAGCACGCTAAATCACCTGCTTTCACTAATCACCTCCAGATTGTCGGCGTGCCAGTGAACCACCTTGCCGTGCGCCCAAATCTCCGCTACGGGAACGCACCCGTTGTGTTCTTGGCGGACATTCAAGATGATTCCAACATATTCTTTGTGTTTCCCATAATAGTCAGGGCTTGTCTTGCTTGCCCATTTTACTAAGTCACCGACTTTCATTATAAACCTCATAGATGTTGCTCTCGATTCCTTTCAGTACAAGGCTGGTGCCCAGTTTCTGAATGTCTAACAATGCCCATGCGCGAGTTCTTACTCTTGTCGTCTTCACGACGAGATAGATTGGTGGCTCTCCGTCGTTATAGAACCTCAACAACGAAGATTTCAAAGTTATCAAGTCTCCAGCTTTAATCCCCCTCGTCGCCATCTAATCCACCTGAAGGACGATTTCTTTCGTCTGGAAGTATGGACGCTCGGCGTGCTCTGGAGTAGTCAACCAGATTCGCTTTACCTTGCAAGGTCCAGGAGCAGGCGCTTCCATATCTGTCGCGATAACGAGTCCATCGAAGTTGTTCTTGTTGCAGTAGTCAGTCACGCTCTGGAAACAAGTTCCGCCCATTGAGACACGCTTGGTTTGGTGACGCTTGCCCTTCTTCCATTCGAAGACGTGCTCCTCTTGAACTTCTGAATCGAATGGCACCACGGTGAATGTCGCAATCTTACTGAGAGCGTCCATAGCGGAGAAAATCTTGATGAGCATTGCATCAGAGACGGAGCCCGACTGATCTACTGCAATCATAATGTTCGCAGTGCGAGTCACCTTCCGTCCAGCATGGATGTATGGGAAGCGAGAGTTCAGCCGACGGACGGTTGACTTCTTGGCTGCTCGTTGTGAAGTCTTCACGAAGTAGCGAAGAGCCTTCTTCCAGTCAACTTTCACCTTGAGGCGCTCAAGGATTTCCTTCCGAGTCTGAGCAGAGACAGAGCCCCAACCAGTTGAGCGAGCAGCCTCTTCAGCCGCTTCTTTCAATGCTTCCTTGAGACGCTCTTTGGCGATTTCATTAGCAGTAGCGCCTTCCTCGGTGCCCTCACCGCCCCACTGAGAGTGGTCGTCGAATGAGCCCTGTCCTTCTTCACCTTCGCCAGCCTCGCCTTCGCCAGACTCGCCTTCTCCGTTCTCGTCTTGCTCTGGCTCTTGCCAGTTTGCCTTGTACCACTCGTAGGACTTGCCAACTGGAGCCCACTCGTAAGGTCCAACACCTGGCATACAACAGTCATCAGGCAGTTCGCCGATGAGATTGGAGTTGATAGCCAAGTCCATCTGGATGTTGTCTTCCCGAGTCATCTTGCCCTCTGGACGGCGAGAGGTAACGTGCTCGAAGATAATGTGGTAGAACTCATGCTTCAGAACCCCGAGCTTCTGGACGTCAGTGAGAGACTCCATGAAGTCAGGGTTGTAAAACAGTTCGAACTGAGCAGTCGTAGGGTTGACGCGAACGCCAGCAGTTGGGATGGAGCGAGTCTTCTTCTTGTCGATGCGACGGCTGAGAGCCGCAAAGAAGGGCTCAGACATCAGCAGTCGCGCCGTGTGCATGTTCAAGTCAAACTCGGTAGTTGTATCTTCTTTTTTCATCTAAACTTTTCCTTTCTTACATATATAACTTAACCGATTGTGAGCATTTGTCAAGGAACTTTCTCAACTTTCTTCATCTTTCTTTATGTAAGACTTGAAGTTCTCGTCTGTCGTCACGATGCCCTTTGCATTGGTTCCATATATCATCTCTTTCGTCTCGGCGTTCTGAACTTTGAGGGACTTGATGGCATCGCCTATTGTACTCTTCAGTTTGAAGTTCTCGTATTCGAGTTTTCGTATGTATTCCTCAAGGTGACTTATTCTCTCCCTGAGCCATTCATTCTCTTCTTGCGAGCCATCAGACACTTATCTCTACCAAGTTAGCGGATCGTTTGTGAGCGGAGAAGGATCAACAGCGTCTTTAGGCACAAATGATAAATGTCCTCGTGGGTGCCTGCTCAGTCCCGCGAACTGTTTCAAGCCGTGCTGCCAGCGCACAAGGCAGACGCCGCTGTCACACGACTGTACAACGCCAGTACCGAGGTTACTGTTGCTGATGTGGCGAACTTTCTTTCCTACGATATCCATACTAACTCCTATTCCTGTATAATATATAGCATAGAAATGATGCGTTGTCAAGGATTTATTTTGATATCACCTGAAGTTCTTCGCTCCAGTGCCAGACTGGACCTCCGTATTCTTCCCTTTGCCACAAGACATAGACGAAGCATCCAATGTCCATGATTTCTTCTTCTTCTCCATCTGAATATTGATATGACGGGAATTCAACGGATATGATTATCCCAACATCATCTGGAAACTCGTCCGTAAGAACCCATCCGAACTCGTCGTTTGCAACCGACAGCACTGCTATGCGCTTTACTAAATCCCCTACCCCTATCATACATTGTAAGTAGGGAGGTTATTTTGGAAGGGCTATGTTTTATGGGTTTGGCACGCCGTCTATTGTTCTACCCTGGTACTTTCTTGCCAAAAAATCCAACAGTCTCTCTGTCACATTGTCGTTTCGGAGTGGGCGATTAGCATCTTGGTTCTTCACGTACTCCAGCCAATCATTTAGAAATGCATTTTCCACCGAATCGTCTACAATAGCAGCCACTTGATCGTCCACATTTAGAAACGTATCAAGAACGGAGTTCGTTTTTTTATCATCTGGGAGGCTGTAAATCCCTTTTATCAAATCTATTCCTGATTTTATCGTACTAATTCCCGCGACATCCATTGCCAATCCTAAGCCAAAGCTCTTAAAGTCGGCACTGTTCTTAGCAGATTTCGCCATTTCTAATTGTTTTCTCAGATCTCCGTAAGTATCCAACGGTATCGGCTGCTCAACAAGATACTTATCCCATCTCTCCATTATCAGTTTCATTTCTGACATTGTTATACTTCTTCAGGCATTGCTGCGTCGGGTGCTTCTTCAGCAGCAGCCTCTTCGCCACCCAGTTCAGCGCCAGTGAGTTTCTTCAACCTGTTCATTACAGTGTTCAGTTGTGCCCTGAAGTCTCCCAAGTCAACGTCAGGCGCTGATGCGATAGCTGTTATAACGTCTGATATTTGTTGTACGAGACTACGCTCAATGGGAGTGAACTCTCCTCCTATTTCACCAGAGGCGACACCTTTTGCCGCTGCGCGGAGTTCGCCTGCTTGCTTGCCCTTGGACATCCCTCTCTGTTGTAGTTTTATTTTGTCGTTCTCTTCTTTTATTATCTGGCGGAGTGCCGACTTGGTGAGTTTCATTTACGATACCTCTCGTGTATTCAGTTGTGCTATATAAATAGTCCTGAGACTTGTAAAACGACTGCTTATTCTTTTGGCGGTGGATAGAGGGCGAAACCGATGATGACGACTTCATTAGAGTTGACTCTTGTGCCCTCTTTTACCTCTTGCCACATCCCGCTTTCCTTGTCGTATCTCAATACGTGACTGAGGCGGTTCTGTTCTATCTGCCCTCGTAACCACATCCCTGCTACGAAACCAATGTTGAGCAACAGCACTCCTAAAAACAAACTTGACATTACTTCTCCTCCTTTATGTCGTGCTCGCCGACTTCTGAAACGAGTTCTATCTCGTCATCGTAAAACCATCCGTCGCCAGCACCAGATATTGAATATATCAAATACATTTTCTCGTCTCCGAACAATTCGCCTTCCTCTATTATCACACCCATCGCTCCGTTTGCGTCCGTGAACCATGCCTCGGTTGGAAACACGATGAATACTTGGTATTTTCCTTCAATGTATCTTACCAAGTCTCCTACTTTGAACTTTCTTGGCGTTGGCTTCTCACTCATCGTCTGAATAATAGAAGTCTAACTCCTCATCATCCTCTTGAACATCGATGAATGCAACGACAGTTCTCATTCCATAAAACTTCTTTGGTAGCAAGTCTCTCAAGATATCTGCTGCCTTACTGTCGGCGACAAATGCCTCAAACAATACGCCACCGTCGTCGGTACATACTGAGTATTTTACTGGGTGTCCGTTTATCTCCCTGCCGAACTGACTTCTCGCATCTGCGAGCATCCTCTTCGCTTCAAGTTCGCGCTTAGATAGTTTCCTTTTTGCCAATTTGATCACCCCCGATACTAAAGTATATATGGGGGAGAATCTGAAAAGACTATCTTATATTTTGAAATACCTCGGAGGCTCTTCCTCTTCTTCTTCTGGGTATCCACACTCTTCTAGCTCTTGCTCTTCGGCGATGTCTGCCATAGGTACTCCTGAACTTTCTCCGAGTCCCTCAACTATCTCAAGAACCTCTTCGATAGTGTATCCTAAGTTCAGAACGAGGGAGTCAACTGCTGCGGTTAGGTTGTCCAATGCAACGTTTTCTTCTGGCGCTCCGCCTTCTCCTTGCTGATCAAGTCCGAGGTTCATTTCTTCTTTTATAATCTGTTTGAGAGATTCTACTGTTAGTTTCATTTTGTTTTCCTCCAATCCGCTCCAAGCGAATCGTTGTCCAAGTGATTGTTTTTTCTTTGGCTGTGGTTTTAGTGGTTCATGAACCCTAACTGGTATAGTTGGATTCTCAATGTCGTGAATCCCCATCTTCTCAATGTCGGCGAACTTTCTCTTCTCTTCGGCGTCTCTTCTTGCCCTCTTTACATCGGATGGTACTTCTGCTGGCACGGAGTCTATGATAATATTGAACACTTTATCTATCAAGTTGTCGGAGGGTTTATTTCCGATTCTTCTTGATGCTCTTGCATCTAATGCTCCCAACTCTTCGTCGAAATATGTCCATAGCATCTCTTTTGCCTTGATACGCATGTCTTGGTATTGTCCAGTTGACTTGCGTGCCCTGTCTCTTTCTCTTTCTTCAATGGGAGAGGTACACATCTCTTTGGCTTCTTTGTCGGTGAGTTTCTTATCACCCTTGAAGTCATCTCCAGTCTGAGCGCAAGCCCAGCGTCTTTGTTTCTCGGAGTAAACTTCTCTGATGTATTTCCTGAGTTCGCTTGTGTTCATTTTGCCTTTCGTGCCTTGTTGCATTGGTTGCTATATAAATAGTATTCTACAGTGTAACCTTACTAACAATCTCTACTATTTCTGTAGAATAGACGCACATTGTATCAGTTTCTCCGAAGAATAGAACCTCATAGTCGTAGTAGTCTTCGTACTCGCCTCTAACATAGTCGCCGTATCCAATACTTTCGCCTTCGTCGGTTATGTCAACTACGAGTCCGACATAGGTTGGCTCGTTCAGATTGAGCGACACTCTTACCATGTCGCCGATGCCTATAGAGTCATCTCTCATCGAATGATAGGTTTACCAATCTAAACCCATGCTTGGTATTTCTAAGTTCAACATCGTCTCCGACTCTCCAACCTAACTCATCCAAAAGTCCATCGTAGATGGGGATGAACGTTCGTCCATCGTCCGTATCGCCAATGATAAGTCTATATGACTGTGGTTTGATTTGTCGCCTTGGTTTACTCATATACTCTCCTGTGAATAAGTAATATCATTATAGCACACAATGTGCTGGTTGTTAAAACTATTTGTCCGTTTTTGCCCGTGAGACGAGTTGGACATCGTTTGCTGATAGTCGCATAGTCTCGCCCTCGAAGGCAATCGTTACTATCTTCTCCCAAGTGTGGTATTCCTTGACAACAATGCCGCCTGCTTCCCACCACTCTTCGTAGCGAGGAGGCTCCCACACTTCTCCTACCATCTTCCGACGGCGTATCCGTACCATATCACCGACTTGCACTTATCACCTCGAAGAACTTGGCAGTCATCCAACCGCCCCAGTTCGAATCCAGTTGTTTGACGAATATTGTGCCGCCACAAACCTTTGTCACCAAGTACATTACGTCAGTTGCTCGCATCTTTACTAAATCACCGACTTTCACTTAGCACCTCCAGTTTTGATACGGGTTGCCAAAAGACTTGTCCATCGGTAACGCTCGCTTCTGTCCACAGCACGTTCGCCCACTCAGCACCATCGGTTCTGTTAGTTTCTAGTTCAAGGACTATTCCAGTCCATGTCTTGTAAGACCATCCGACGATTGTCTGAACCATGTCACCGACTTTCACTTATCACCTCCAGCCAATCGCGAGGCTCCCAATCAATCGTGCCTCCGCCATCACTCCACAAGACACCGACTCGCTTGGAACTATTGTACCACGAGGGCTTGCTTTCAAGTAAGCTCTTCGGAGGTTCAGTGGAGATAATGATACCAGTGACTGAACACCCAACACTAGATTCTGGCATTGTAACCAAATCACCGACTTTCACTGAGCACCTCCGCATCATATTCTATTTGTCGTCCAAGTTCGATGTGCCTGCCGTCAACGAGAACCTTCCAGTCGTATTCCAACCTGTCGTTTCTCGGCAACTTTGCAATCAAAAGAGCAATGCCTGTTGGTAATGACCAATGTTTGCGACATCCATTGGGTAGCTTTATCAAATCACCAACATTCAAATCACCGACTTTCATTTACAATCTCCATATCTTGAGCTTCCGCGATAATGGGACGACTTCCGTCAACAGGCTTAACCATGTATCCGTAGACGCCACCGCTGCCGTTGTAAGTCGCAACTTCCACTATCAATCCGAGCTTTACGCGATTGTATTTCGCCTTGACTTTTACTAAATCACCGACTCTCACTTATCACCTCCAAGTCCTTAGCATGATATTCCCATTGGTTGTCGAGAGTTATGATTTTTGTCTTTTCTCTACCAAGGGAAAGATTCTCATAATGGACTTTTATAATTAGCCCAATCCTATCCTTAGTTCCCCAACTAGTCTTGTTTCTTACCAAATCACCAACTTTCACAACACTTTCCTCTCATTACATATATAATGTAACCCGTTATGCTATGGATGTCAAGGCTTTTCTTCTATTTATCTGATATATTTATCAGGCGAGATAGTATTCGTTCTTCGAGAGAAGGCAACTTCTGCGTTCTATCTAATCCTGATATTCCCTGTGGCTTATTTGATGTTGGTGGGTTCTGCTTTATGGCGGATTGAACTCTCGTTCCGTCTGAACTTTGATTGTAGATATTTTTGCCCTGCATTTTGGAATACTGGCGCATTGTCGCTCCAGGCTCTTCCTTCTTTTTCGAAAGAGCGCTCTTCACTGTCTTTTTCGCATTGCCTACAACCTCTGCACCAGCAGCAACAACATCGTTATCAAATCCGCCATCGTATGCCAATGGTATGTCGGTTAGATACTGTCCTATCATTCCGCCCGAGTTCTTCACAAGATATCTCATTGCTTGATAGACTGCCTGTCCATCTTTGTTGAGGGGTGCTCTGTTTTTTATCCATTCTCCGAACTCTGACTTTATCTTCTGGAGAAGGTTTGCGGCATAAGTGATGTCATACGCATCTCCGTTAGGAGTTCTTACGCAGTCAACATCTTCCTGAGAGACACCCTTGTTTAGATTTCCATAAGTTTCTTCTCGGAGATCATAGAGGTTATGGTACATCTCTTTGCCGAGAATAGTTACATTATCCAGACTGTCCAATTTGGAGAAATACTTATGGACACCTTCTTGGAACTCTTTTGAGATGCAAGTCGTTCGCTCCATTCCAACTGTCCTGTCCCTATCTTGATCGGCAGCGACAGATACATGAGTCGGAACATTGACAAGAAGGACGGCAACATCGTATCCCAATGATGAGATAGCGCGAATCCTTCCAGCCATCTTGTTGACGTTCTCACCAGTTGTGTCGAAGATGACTGGTGTAGCAGAGTTGAGGAGATTGAACCCGTGCCTTGAAGCAGCGTTCTGAGAAATCTTCCTCGCCTGTTGCTGAATCATTTCAAGCGCAGACTCCGTTTCACCTTCCTCTGTATCATGAGAAGCGAACTTGAGCGAGATGCCAAGTTTCTTAAAGTCCCTCTCGACACCTTCATCAGTGTTGAGATTTACGAAGTCAGATGGGACATCAATCCTACCAGACAAGAAGGACTTTCCTGCCCCTGCTGGACCAAAGATGTATAGCGCTTTAAGCGGGTGTTTGTTCTTGAAGATGCTTACTTCTTTGAGCAAACCCATCTCTTCTTTCTGTTCTCTTATTAGTTTGGAAAGTTCTTCTAAGTTCATATTTATCTCAAGCTGTTAATAGTTCTATATAAATAGTTATAGGATGCTGGAATGGCATCTTTGTTGTTATCATTCTTCGTCAGGAATCCAATCCCACGAGCGAGCTTCTGAATCCCAGATGAACTCTCCATTGTCAAAGAAGAAGGTATTGATGCCATCACGAACAATATCACCTCTTGCCATATCAAGTTCCTGCAACGAACGCAAGTCCGCCCTACAGAAAGCATCGTACTCACCATTCTCCCCGAGAGGATAAAGCTCAACAAGCATGTTGACTTGCTCTTCAAACTCAGTCCCTTCATCTTGGACACTCACCTTGATCAAACCATATTTCCAACCAGACATAGCACTCTCCATTTATTTGTATATAAATAGGTATATTGACTACCTTTAACCGCTATTTTTTGATGTTTTGCTTACAATCTTGAAGTCATAATGGGGTATCCAGCACGAATCGTATCCCCTTTCAACCCAAATGACGACAATGTATGGACCATAGACGTAAGGTTCGCCGTCTGCCCATACAATATTCCTAACAAGCCCGAGCCTTCCCGTTGATAGAGACTCAACCATGTCTCCTATGTCTATGTTGTCGCGATTGCTTGTATTTTTTGTTGGATTGTCTTCGGACATGTTGTCAAGTGTAAGCCATTATCTCCCGTTTTTTGATATTTGGTACGACATGAAAGTTGCCGTCTTCGTCTTAGAGAACCTTACAAGAAATATGCCGTGACATACTTTTCTCTCAACTACTCCAGACATTCCGCAGTAGTCCGACACCGAGTCGTGAACCCCAACCTTGTCGCCTATTGCAATCCTCTTCGTTGCCACTACTTCTCTCCATCCGCGTCTATCTTTGCTTGTCCAATGGACTCAAGCTTTATCTCTTCTTCGAACATCCAGTAAGTCTGCCCTTCAATTAATACTATCAGTATATCACTATATAGTGAGCGATAGTCGTAATAACCATAGTCGTAGTCATAATCCCAAGGATATGTTGTCGATTCTCCACTCAAATGATTGTCGATATATTCCTTGTATTCTGACTTTAGTGGTTGGACATCGACTACGAGTCCAAGTTTGCCGTAGGGAAACATGATTGGACGACTGTAGTGACACTCCTCCATAGCGTATTCCTCTTCGCTTCTTATTCTTACTAAGTCTCCTACTTTTATCCCCACCATGTCCTAAATAGTGAGGAGTTGTCCAACGGGCGCTACGCTTCAAAAGAAAACGAAAACACCTCCTTATTCAAGCCCATGAGCACTTCTGCAATCTGGAAGGCTGTCGTAACGTCGCCACTGGCAAGTGCATCTGCGCTATTCTGCTCTAAGGTTGCGCTAGTGGTGACGTAGTTCTGCAATAGCTGCGATGTATAAAGGGAGTCTGCGAAGCTCGTGCCTGCCGTCAAGGGCAGGGAGGCTGTAAGATGTTGTTCTGTAGTCATTTTATCTCCTTGATTGTGAAAATTTTGGCGCTACTTTATTTTTGCCGTCTTGAGGTAGCGCTCTTCAACCTCAACGAGGGCGGCGGCTCCGAAGGGGAGCACCTGATACACCTTGGAACCACGGGCGCTCGATGTCGGCGTGGATGAGTTGCTCTTGATGACGACGGCACTTGTCTTGAAGTTGGTGCGGAGCTTACCTGGTACGTTGGAGCGAAGGGAAACATAGGTGCCGTCGGCGAAGACTGGCTCTGCGTTCCAAGCGGTGATTACTTTCTGAATGAACTTGTTGCCCATTACCTTTTTATACTCTCGAAGGTTTGGAACCTTGTCGGCAGGAATGTCGGTTCCCCAACCAGTCGCAGTAGGGGCAGACTTTCCGTCTTCGTTCCGAAACCAAGTGATGACGTGGTGGTGGAAGTAAGGCGGGTTTGCCTTGTAGTACATCATTGCGAGGCTCCAGTTGCTCTGTACTGAGTCCTTATTATTGATGAAGTCTTCGCTCCAAGTGATTTCTTCTGCGGCAGTGGAGGCGTTGTTCTCGGCTTCAATCTTCTCAAGGAGAATAATTTGGCGGGCGGTTAGGACTCGTCCGTTTGCCTCTTGTTTGGCGAAGCTCTCGATGACGCCTGATGCCCACGAGGACTTATCAACGATGAACTTGCTGAGACTGGCGAGGCGTTGTGCCATCACTGTCTCTCCGAGGGACTGGCGTTCTTCACGGGCAGCTTGTTGGCGTAGTGAGCGCTCTTTGATGCCTGCGATGTAGCTCTTGCGACCTGATGATAGGTAGGATGCTCCTCGTCTATCGTAGCCTTTCTTGATGTCTTCAATGACGCCTCTGTCGTGAGCGCTCATTGCTTCAATAGCAAGGATGGTGGCGAACTCTTCTTTCCAGTTAATACGAGCCATATCTATATCTCTCCCTTCTTACATATATAATGTAACCCGCTGACGGGGGTTTGTCAAGGGTTTTTATGAGAAATCTTTCACCATCTCTCTTAGTCTCTCCAACCCTTTCTCTATACTTAGTATATCAGGCCCATACGATAA
>Ga0208790_1000415_pt1 | contig 21285 bp, 25 predicted proteins | sample 10_taG_FD_184083 | JGI IMG/M metagenome (GOLD analysis project Ga0208790, IMG submission 184083) | Marine viral communities from the Subarctic Pacific Ocean - 10_ETSP_OMZ_AT15264 metaG (SPAdes) (version 2) | ecosystem: Environmental > Aquatic > Marine > Oceanic | place: Pacific Ocean | collected... | reverse complement strand
AGTTGCACCTGATACGTTGAAAGTCGTGGAAGGATCTAGATACAATCCTGTTCCAGCGGAATATGTGGTGTTATTATCTGTGCTCGTTATTGTTAATGTATTGTTAGCCGTATTGTATGATGTTGTTGTATCCCCACCACCAGCGAAGATAACTTGATTAGTGCCACTAATATTTTCTGAGGTAGAACCATCTGAAACATTCCAATATTGATAGCCAGCTGATGTAAGAGCCCCAGAAATATCATATACTGCGTTAGGAGTAATCGCCTTATCTACAACGCCATCTTCAGCAGAGTCTTGGAGCTGAACAACTCCCTTGGCAGAAGTAGTTGCGTTTATTCCGGTTATTGTCCCTGTACCTCCTAGAGTTATAGTTCCGCCTCCTTGAAGCCCATTCTCTGTGTTGACGGTGATAGCGCTGTCGGCAAGGGCCATGCCGGTGACATTGAACTCAGTCCCATCGAGCTCTAGTCCATCTCCAGCGGTATATGTTGTATTGTTATCGGTACTAGTAACCACCAATGTATTGGTGCTTGTGCTATACGCTACGGTTGTTGCTCCACCCCCAGTAAACTTAACAGTGTCTCTGCCGCTGATATTTTCTGAGTTAGAGCCATCAGTGATAGTCCAGTAATCATAGCCAGAGTTTGCCATATAAGAGCTTACATAATCTCTAACTCCTGATGGGGTAGCTGCTGTAGTTGCGGAAGCTCCAGATATGTCATGATCCAAGTAAGTCATGCCAAAGATACCTGTAGTGGCTCTTTCTCCATGTATAGTATAAGGGCTTTCAGTTCCAGTTATTACTATACCAGAACCTCCAGAATATATAGTGTCGGTACCACTAATGGAGAATGTTGCTCCATCCATCGACACGGACGCATTTCCAACACCTGTCCATGTTACTAGTTCATTATCAATTACGTTATTGGTCGTTACTCCGTCGGTTGCTCGCCATTTTGAGTATGAGCTACCCTCTACTCCACTTATAGTATATGTTACGATGCCAACTCCAGTAGACATTACAACACCAACTGAACCTACTCCTGTGAGCATTACATCATCTGTAGACTCAATCCTCTGCTCAATTCCGGTACCGCCAATATCAAATCCCTTAGCATCCCACCCTTGATATTTATCCTCTCCTGATATTGTGACTATTGTGTTATTTGCGTCTGCAGTATCCATACAGACAGCAACGCTTCCTTTCCCTTTAAGCGTTACCACATCTTCTTTTTGAACGTATATCGTAGAATCATTATCACAACTCCCCGGGTCCTCGGGTGCGATATCATTGCCGTCACCCTGCAATACCCAATAATCATATTGTTGTGCTGCAAATGCTCCCGAAGTCATTAAACCAGTTGCCTGAATAGTTGTGCTCAGTCCACAGTTAACTTGTATGCCATCTCCACCACTAATAGTTACATCTTGACCACTGGGAACATTAGCCCCACATAAACTCCAAGCATAAACGGTGTCTGTATCTTCTCCACCGCCGCCACTGCTTCCGCTAATAGTATAGGTATTACCTGCTAGGGTAACGGTCGTGTTACCTGCGCCTTCCATCGTCACAGTGTTGGTGCTACTTATGTTAGTTGTGGTAGAGCCGTCTGAAGCTGTCCAATAATTATAAGACCCTCCTCCTCCTCCTCCTCCAACTCCCGTAACCTCTGCAGACGCCAGTCCAGTAACGTGCCCATATTCGTCTACTTGCACTTTTCTTATAAAGTAATTGGGAGATACATCTATTCCAATAGCTCCAGCAGAAGTATCATCGTGAGTGACCACGAACTTGTCTGGTTCTGCACCAGTTCCGGTGCTAAGATTCACAGAGATTCCTGAAGTTCCAGAAATTGCCAACGAGGCCCCTTGGGAAATAGTTATCCCTGTTGGTGAGCCCTCTCCGCTAGCCGAAGCTCCGTGTACGCCTGTAGCTTTCCACGTATAAATATTGTCTGTTATTTGTGTTTGCAGATTGCCAGACACTCCTGTAACATAGCTAGTCGTAGCATATGAAGAAAGGTCTTGGTCTGTTCCGCTAACAGTAAATATATTAGGGCTACCGCTTACAAAGCTTACAGTCGTGTTACCTGCCCCTGTAATTCTTACGTCGTCGGCATTACCAATTTCAGATGTATTAGACCCATCTGTAGCAGTCCAGCCATCATATCCAGCCTCTGAAGAAGGGGTGTTAATTGTTAGGGTGTTATTTCCAGCATTATATGCTACGGTTGTTGCTCCGCTTCCAGTAACTTTAACTTGAGAAGTTGTCGTAATGTTCTCTGATACTGCTCCGTCTGTTATCGTCCAGTACTGGTAGTTGTCTTTCCCCGTTGCGATACCGGAGACTGCCGCTATCTTGGCAGCGTTGGTCGCCCCAGTCAGGGCAATATTTGTGGTATTAGCTGCTATGGCAGTAGCGTTGGTGTTCCCGGTAGCTGCAAGATTACCTGTAGTAGCATAAGAAGATAGGTCTGGGCTTGCTCCGCTAATAATAACCCGATTGCCCGCATTAAGAGATGTGGAAACAAGTCCAGCCCCAGTAATATTAACGGTTTCTGTACTACTTACATTTATAGCCGTATCTGTAGTCTGTTCTTTCAGTTTCCAGTAATTGTAATTGTCTTTTCCGGATATTGCCGCCGCGTTCGTAGCGCCTGTAGCTGCAATATCTAAGGTGTTTTGATCTATCTTCGCCCCTGTGGCAGCTGTAAAGGCAATTGTCTGCACGTTGCCGTCTGGGAATCGAACCCCGCTTCTAAAGTTGCCAGTTCCATGAACATCAAGAGTATAATCAGCGGTACCTGAGCCAATACCAATTTGCCCCTTAGAAGCATCCGCTCTAAAATAAACATCAGAAGAATTGTCATTAATGACAAAGTCAGCATTGCTAGCTTCGTGATTGATCGTGACTTGATGGGGAGCACTGCCCTTTTTATGTATCCCAAACAGATTAAGTCCGCCAGCAGTAAATCTTATTCTATCGTCGGTAAATCGTATAGATGTGTTGTCGTCACCATTATGATAGAGGTATTCGCCAAACCCGGCATTTCCTGCAACATCAAGAAGGTAGGTGGGTGAGTCCGTACCAATGCCAACAGCATCAAAAACGCCGGTGCCAGAAGTATTGAATTCAGTCCCAACTAAGACAAGTCCGGTTCCTGCCGTGTATGTTCCTCCAGCAGAAGTCGTTTGGGTAGTTCCATCACTAAAGATAATGCCCGTAATGCCTACGGACACTCCTGTAGCTGAAACAACATTGGATTCATCAGCAAAAACTGCTTTTTCAGCAGGATACGTAACAAAGATAGTTCCGCTACCACCTAGGTCTATTTTATTATTAGAGTTACTACTGGAAAGAACAGTATCTCTTGTGATCTGTGTCCCACTATACGTACCTATTCCGACTTCCCATTTTGAGGGAATCTCTTCTATAGCGTAGTACGTTTTTGTATTGTTGCCAAGTACAGAGAAGTCTTGGAAGCCACTAGCCGAATAGGAAACATGTAGCGTTAATGTTCCGGAGCCAGCAGTGTTGGTACCCTGTTTTATTCTGTCTTTTATACTGATTGCCACAATAGAGACTCCGATTATGTAATAAAAAAAGCCGCCCCCAGCAACGCTAAGGTCACTAAAGGCGACTTGTTATAAACTCAAGCCGAGATTTTCTTAGAATGCGCCAAGAAGAGCTCGTCTGTTGTCGAGAACAGCGAAGCCGTGCTCTGCCCAACCGTACATGCCAGCGCGTCTCTGACGATGAAGGGTATCATCTTCGAAGATCTGCACTTCTTGTCGTACAGGCATAACAAAACTATCGTTGCTTGATAAGTCAAGACCTACTACGATCTCTTTCTTAGAGCCCGGAAGGGTTCCGCTAAGATCACTAGTGTAGTAGTTTTGATACTCTTGACCTTCGCCAAGTTCATCAATGTCATGAAGATTTACTTGGAAGATTCTAGTCAAAAGACCGCCTTCTTTAGTAATCAGATCACGACGTGTGATATCATCAACTTCATCTACGCCCCAGTTTCGAATGTCTTCAAGACCTTCTGGACTGAGGAAGAGGTCTGTCATTTGACCACGATTAATAGACGAGCTATTACCGCCACCATTACGTCTCATGATAGTTTTCATGAGAGAGACAAGTCTCTTACTGAAGTACCCTGCCGTTGCGTCGGCATCGTATACCAAGATGTTACGATCAACACCAGCACTGATAATTGTGTGCCAGCCGTCGTCGTTCATCTTCTTAACAAATTGACCTTGAAGAACGTCCATTGCACGTCCAACAACGTCCCAACGAGCGTCACGAGCATATTTCAACAAAAAGTCGATAGATGCACCAACGTCATAGGTTGGAACCATTACGTAGTCACCCTCAACATGTCGTTCAGGAATTCTACCATGATTAGGGATGGTGTAAGCTACAAAGTCGCTTTCTGTGCCGGGTGCGAGAAAGTCCAGAGGAAATTCAGCGCTAGCACCGGGTGCCAGACGGACAGCTTCGTAGATACCACCAAGAATGTCGCCACTCATAACTCCTTTTCGCAGAGGAAGTTCAAGAGCTTTGGCAAGTTCTGCCGTTGCTCCTAAAGATTCTTCTTTGACCAATGATCCGGCTTGGCGTAAAACCTGATTCATTTCTGGAGTTGGGTCAAATAACTTATTAGTCATTTTCTTCTCCTTACACATTTGGTATGATGTTAATTTCTACTTTAGCGTATCCATCAGCGTCCTTTGAAGAAAGGAATACACCGATAGGTTGGCTGTCTACGTCAGTAGTCAGCTCGCCGTCAGCTTTGTAATAGGCAAGACCACCAGCGGTAGGTGATTTGCCCGTTTCAATATTATCTGTTACAACTGTGCCTCGACGTAGCAAAAGAACTTTACTGCCCTTTTGTACTTCGTCTTTAGCAAAATTGATATGTTGACGTGTAAGATCTAGATCTACAACGTCGTTTAACAGCATCCCCATAGGTTTTCCTGAAGCATCCGCAACTTTAACGAGAGCTGTGCTATCGTCCATTGCTGATCCGGAAGCGGATGTGGAAAGAATTGCAATCTGTCCACGGGTCGCTGTCTCATTCATGAAAAAACTGAGGTCTGTCAAGTGCTCGACTCTATCAGGTTTAAGTGCCATTTAGATATCTCCTTTATTCTTGTTAAATACATAGGAATCAACCCAATTACGAAGTTTGGCACGAGTATGTTCTGATTCGTCTTCTTCTTGATCGGAAGCAACTGAAAGATCAGCCTCTTCTTCTACGGAAGCAGTCTCTAGAACTTCTTCAACCAACTCTTCGGCTTCAGCCTCAGCTTCTTCAGACTCTTCAGCTTCTGCTGCTTCATCTGTTTCTTCGGCTTTGTCATCGCCTTCTTTTGCTTCAGTCTCATCGACTTCAACAACTTCTGGTTTGACGCTAGCAATTGTAGCTACAACTTCACTAAATTGCTCATCTGTAAGAGATGCAAAAGTTTCAAGCTTAGCTTCAACCTGATCTTCAGCAATACCTGCTTCGATTAAGGCGGTGGCTCTCGCGTTTCGCTTTTCCTTCTCTTCCATTTCTGCGATTGCAGCTTCTGCTGTGTCTTTAGCTTCAGTCAACTCAGTGATTGTAGCTTCTAGGGCTGCAATCTTTTCTGCGTCTTCTTTAGCTGCTTCTTCAGCTTTTGCTGCGGTTTCACTTAAGGACTCAACCATCTGATTTAACTCAGAGGCTTCAGCTTCAAGTTTTTCGACGTTAGCCTCGGAAACTTTATTAGTAAGCTCTTTAATCTCTGCTTGTGATGCAGAAAGGGCTTCTTTAAGTTCCTTGACTTGTTCGTTCAAGAAATCGCTTGTCATAAGAATCTCCTCTTCGGAACCTGCGTTAGAAAGAATGTTTTGTTCTACTCTAACTGATACACCATTATTTTTAGAAAACAGGTTTTTTGCTATTGAGGCACCTGCAAAATCAAAGACTTCATCATTGTCAAAAATGACACTTTCTGGATTTGCGGGTTTCTCTACAAAACCTTTCCCTGAAAACGTAATATTCCTCAACATTCTACCCACTCTATGGTCTTGATATTCGCCGGTTCCTCCATAAGATCTTAAATGCCTTGTTAGGAAAGAAGTTTCTTCATTCCTTGAGACAATATGATTTTCACCTTCTGGTGATTGAACGGCATAATCAAACCCACGGAATATGCATTCCATTGAGACGAACATGTTACCCTGTTCGATTTTTCTTATTAAATCTTCTGCTCTAGCTTGATATTCTTGATCTTGCCATTGTCTGTATATAACAGAAGAGACTAAAATGTGCATTTTATCTGGCAGTTCTTCAGCTGTTGAATTCTCATCAACAAGATTGAAGTCGTCATCGACTGGCCAGCTTGAAATTATACTTCCAATAATTTTCTTTTCGTCATGTTCTAGATTTGCAGGCTTGTATTGAGGAGTTTTGCGGGCTGCCCAAACTTCTTCTGATCCAAACACATCATCGTTCTTGTTCCAAGATGAAGTGACGAGAATAGAATATGTATGATAAACGTCATCGTCTTCTGTGCCCGCAATAGATAAAAACTCTGAAGCATTTACCTTAGAAGAGTCCAGTACTGCTGGTTTAATCTGATCTGCGGAACAAACAGGGGAAGCGTATGCTATTGAAGCGTTGCTTCTTATCTGCTCCTCTAGTCCCGCTTCTTTTTCCGCTTGATATATAATTATTTTATTCATTGATTACCTCTTTATTACTTACACCAATAGGTCGTTGTTCTCTACAAAATAAGTGTAGTAAGAAGCACGAATGCTTCTAATCTCGTCGATAGCTAGGCGTTCTTCTGCATCTTCAGATGCTTGAGATATCCATTGTTCACATTCATTATGAATACTTCTATTGTTCATGCCAAACTTTATAGCTTTAGCAATAGCCTCTTCATTTACCTCTGAATTGGGAGACAAAGAGCATAGTATCTCGAACTTAACCTTTTCTGCTTCTTGTGTCTGTTGAGAGCTTAGACTTCTCATATTCTTCTTTTCAAATCTTTCCAAAAGAACTGGATTTGTTATCTTTGATATTTTAGCTTGTGCTTTTTTAGCCCATAACTCAGTCTTAGCCTTTATGGCCGGTTTGAACTTTCTTCTTTCTCTTGGAGTGTCATCGGTGGAGTTTTTGGGACGTCCGGGCTCTCCGGGGGAAGGATTGTCTTCCACTTTGGGGGCTGGACCATTAGGTCTGGATCTCATTTCAAGTCCTGTCTTCTCATCAGGGCTCTTAGGATCAAGCTTTAGACCAACCTGAGAAGGAGAAGCTACCCCTGTTTGTAGAGCGATTTTCTCAAGAGAGAAGTCTTTATCGACAGAATGATATGGACTAACCTTTTCTTGCATCTTTCCTCTACCTCTCTTTTTGGCTTCGTTTGAGATCCTTTTCTCTTCAATTCCGGGCTTAGCCTTAATCTGTCTCTGTATAAACTCATCACTAATGATGTTTCTGTCAGCCAGATTTACCATTAACTGCATCATGGAGGCAGGGTCGTCCAGCTGTGTAAAGTCAAACTCTATCTGAGGAGACTGTCTAAAACCCATAGACTTCTGAATAACTTTTACTTGATAATTCCAAAACTCAGTAAGAATGGATCTAACGTAGTTCAGTCTCTCTGTTAACGTTTTTAGAGAGATGAAATTATTTGTAGTTCCACTAGCTCCAAAAGTTCCCGTTAGTGTGGGAGGTATACCAAGACAAGAGTATATAGACATAAGAGTAGGTCTATATTTCTCTTCTCCTAAAAATCTCTGAACATCGGTTCCGGTTTCTAGAAGCTCAATATCTGGCCCCCAAACAATATCCATTGTTCCACCACCAGTGTTGGCTCCCAATATGCCTCCGAGAGCATTTGCGGCTGTTGGAGTAGGGGCGAGCTTATGGTCTAGACTACCAAGCTTCCACACCCTGATCTTATTCACAGCACCATCTAGTGCCGCTTTATCGGCAAGTTTCAGTTTTTCATATAAAATAAGATCATCAAAGCAGGCATAAGTCATGGGATCAGCCCATACTTGCCAATCATCTTTTTTATAGAAATATGTAAAAGTTTTGTCCTCAGGCAATAATATTCCCTTGCCAGAGTTTGTGGTATCTAGAAATTCTTTAGGAATACTTTTGAGCATCTTCCTTTCAATAGGATCTCCAGAATTCTTTATTTTATTAAGATCCCTTTTCAAGTCTTTTGGTATGTCCATTCTATAAAGATAGTTTCCCGACATAGAGGCCAGAGGTCCACCAACCACGTCCAATAGTAGAGGATCAAGAAAGTTATACTGCCAAGGAAGCTCACCCTTTCTAAATAGATTTTCTTTAAGGTCAGCCTTCATGTCTATCTCTGCTACAGCTTTTTGCATTTCAAGACGTTTGCTCTTATTGAGCTTAGCTGTCTTCATTCTTATAACAACATTGGCTTCTCTAAAAAGGAGATTGCAGAACCTTTCTGAAACAAAGGAGCCTTTTACTCTAGAAAACCAGTCATTATAGAATCTTTCTATTCTTGGGTTGGGGTGAACTAATCTAATTCCTTGGCAGGCAAAGTCACCCATTAAGTCAATTGAGTTTCTTATAAGGCCTATCTGCCTATAAGATTTTCGAGCAAAGGAGATAATCTCTTTTGACTTAGTAGGGACTTTTTCGCTAGAACGAAAATAGTCATAGTCGCTTTTTTGGAGTCCGGGACGACCGCTTTGGTATGTAGTTATATTGTCATATGAATTTCGACTTGCAGAGGCGAACTCAGTTATAGAGCTAGTGTAGTTTTTTAGAGCAGCACTTTTCCCCTCTTCATCTTCCCAAGAAGCGTAGGCTTCTCCGTTCTGAAGAGCGTGGTCTATATCTTTCTGTTTGCTGCGCGGATATTTTTTATCTACCATCATAATCCTCAATGAGTATTAAACTGAAAACAATACCTATTATAACTTACACCAATCCTAATTATTCTTATTAACTACAATAAAACTGTCTGGAGAAATGTTTTGAGCCCATTCTGGCCCCTTGTACATGCTTCCTCCGGCTGCTTCTGGTTGTTGACCGACCACTAGGCCTACGTGTTGATATGTAGGCGGTGGTAGCTCTCTCTGTATCGTTCTTGCTATCATATTAGCAATGACCAAAGCGCTATAACGGTCTTTTCTCATTCTTCCCTTTTTTCCAGACCCTAGCTTTACTTCTGGAGTATTCCATCTTTCTCTTCCTGCTGCAGTCACGCTCATTACTATGGTGGATAGCTCGTCCTTTAGTTCTTCTACCTCCATTGCAGCATCCTCTAGTGTATCATAGAGCTTTAAGGCATCTGAATTGCCAACTTTTTCTTTCATTTCCTTAAATAGTATCTTATCTTTTTCAGAAGTAAGGCTTAAGGTCAGGGTGTCAAAACGAGGAAACAACAAAACCTTGTCTTCTAAGTCTTTTCTAAGTCCATGATTAGCATTTGATGTCCAAACTGAGCTGGCAAAGTTTATAAGCTCTAAGCAATGATCTCCGGCTAGATCGTCAGTATCTTTCTTTTTGTTTTCTTCTATAATTTCATAGATAGGTCTTTCTCCGGGCTTAAGCTTATCTAGGTCTCTAAGGCTCTCGGCTATTGTAAAACCACCCCCTTGAGAGTCAATACCAAGTCTGACACAGGGAAATAGCTGCATAAGGTTACGTATCTTGCGAGCACAGAAAGAATAGTAATCATGGGAGTCTGTAAGCCCAACCTTTTTTCTTCCTGCAAAGTCTTTTTTATTTGTAGTCCATGTATAAACAACTCTTTGGTGTTCGGGATGCAGTTCTACCACCACTACTGCAAAATTATCTTGCTCAGAAGCTGGATCAACTCCTATTATATATTTTTTATCCGGCTGACCTCTGGTCATAGAATCAAATGGTTGATCGCACCATTTTGGCCAAGTGGGCTTTTCTACATTGCTGTCATTAGCAACGCACGCATGTATTAAGCTCCTCCTAAAAAATCCCTGACTATCCGATGTGAAGCACGCTCCATATTCCATTTGGTAAATTCCATTGTGCATCGTAGCCCTTGATCTGGCAACCTGCTGATCATCCATAAACCCTTCGGGTATGAGCTCATAAGGAAACCTAATTATAGAGAAAGATGTCCAATCAAGTCTTTTCATATAGTCTGGAATATCTTCTTCATCTTCTTCATTATCAGCAGCAATCTTTTTAAAGTCTCCACGATTAAGTATAGTGGATTTATATTTCTTCCAGTACTCTGCATATGGTTCAAAGTCATATCCTGCGGTTCCAGATATGATCGACTGGTTTGTCTTCCTGTCTTTATAGGTCTCTTCCGATTCATCGTTCCATACTCCTTCCTCCTGCATCTTCTTACGTCTTGCTGCCTCTTTAACGTTTTGCGTGGGATTACTAGATACAGCAGCAAAACCAGCTACAACCGTTTCATAGATATGGGTGGGAATGGAATTGAATTCGTCGGCAATAATAGTATGTGCTCTCAAGCCCCTAATCTTGTTTCCATCACCAAGAGGAACAGCCATTGCCCAACTATCATTAACCTTCATGGTGCATCGGTCAACATCTCTACGGGGACCACTTGCGTCAGAACATATACTCTGAAGAATAGGGGCGTTTCTCCATATCGTATCCATATATTCAAAAATAACTTTAGATTGACGAAAGGCAGCTCCTACTATGACTATTTTTGTTCCGGGAATAAGGGTGCATTTTAGAACGGAATACACAGCCAACAGAAAGGACTTACCGAAACCACGAGAGGCTATATACATTGGAAAAGGCCTATTCCAGAGCTCTCTTAGTACACATGTCTGCACCGGGAGTAAGTCTATGCCCATTAGTGTCTTAACTGTCCAATGAAAGTATTTTGGGTCTCTCATTTTTTTTATTATGTGAAAATGAAAGTCTTTCTTTTCTTCGTCTGTAAGGCCCGAGAGGGGAGACTTGGCGTCCTTGAGGTCTTCTTCTGTTACACCAAGCCAAGCATTCTCGTATGCGTTAACGTCAATTGTAAAGCTCATACACTTTTCTCATTATATAAAAGGCTACATCTTGTGCTCTGACCTTATCTCCACAAGCAATTACATGTATCCCATGTTCAAGTCTTGCTGTAGAAATAACCCTATTCATATACTTGCCCTTTATCTTTATCTGATTCCATTTATGCTTGGGCACAGAAGATCCTGCAGGATATCTCTCTATGTCAGCCCAGCTAAATTCAAATATAAGAAAGGCAAATGGGAAAGACGCCATCTTTTTAAGTTCTGCATGAAATCGCTTTTCACTACAGTTACCTGCAAACTCAGAGACGCTCTCCTTTCTTTCTATACACAAGACATGTTCCATTCCCTCTATTGCATAGTCGCCTATGTCTACTTTAGCAACAGTTGTTCCAGAACAATATGCATTTTCATCATACCACCAACCATGACCCTTTTTCTCTCGGGTGTCTTTAGTAATATGAAATCTATTCTTTTCCGTCATCTTCTTTTCGTTTCTTTAATCTTTGGATAGCTTGGTGTTCTAGCAATTTATAAAAGAAGGCTTCGTACACCTCCTCATTGCCATGAGTGACGTCGTGGCATTTTTTACACAGGGTAATCCCATTGCTAACATCATACCTCATAGAAGGATGACTTGCCCATTTTTTAATGTGGTGGACATGGAGCCTGCTTCTAGAGCCGCATCCGGGATACATACATTTGTTCCCGTCTCTTTTTCTAACTGACTTACGAAAGTTAGCATAAGCAGGGTCATCATAGTTCCTAGCACTGGGACGTATGCGTTTCCAGTTCCTCTTTCTCTTTCTCGGCATTTATATCACTTTCTAACATCCTATGTACTAATTGTTCAAAAGATACTTCTCTCTTCCAGCCTAGTTCCGCTTCTGCTTTATTTGGCAAGCCTCTTAGGTATTCCACCTCTGATGGTCGGTAAAACCTAGGGTCAATTAAAAAGAATTTCTCGTAGCCTTCTTCATCAATGTTAATATATTCAAAAGCATAGGAAAGAAAGTCACGGACGCTGTATGTTTCGCCTGTTGCGATCACATAGTCGTCGGGATCTCTCTTCTGCAACATGAGCCACATCGCATTTACATAATCTTCGGCATGTCCCCAGTCGCGAAACGCTTCTATATTCCCAAGCCGTAGTTTGGGATAAGATTCTCCGTTTCCATAAATATTCTCGTCATCAAATTCAAAGTTTTCTGGGTTAGTATCTAGGCCTTGGCGCTCCGCCCAATTTTTAAAACCTGCTACCCATTGAGTAATTTTTCTTGTAACAAAATTCTCTCCTCTTCTTTCACTCTCATGATTGAACAGAATTCCACATGAAGCATGCAGCCCATAACCTTCTCTATACATACGAACTAGATGATGTGATGCTAGCTTGGCGGCAGCATAAGGACTCTGAGGCTCAAATGCCGTGCTTTCATCTTGAAATTTTACTGGCTCTATTGGAGATCTCTTTGCGTCCGTTATCACTGGGGTATAAGAGTCACAATTCTTACCAAACATTTCACTTGTGCTTGCTTGATAAAACTTGGTAGTAGGTGAGAAACGCCTAACAGCCTCTAGAAAATTGATTACACCTATTGTGTTTACCTGAGTTGTATAGCAGGGCTGATCAAAAGAAGTTTTGACGTGTGATTGTGCCGCAAGATTATAAATCTCATTAGGCTTATTTGTTTCTACAGCGGAGTAGACAGACCCAGAGTCTGTGATCTCAAATTCCTGCAGCTTAAAGTTTGGAGCCTCTAGTAGGTGGGAAATGCGGTCAATATTATTTGTGCTTGAACGCCGTCTGAGACCAATGACATCATATCCCTTGTCTACCAAGAGATCTGCAAGGTAAGATCCGTCCTGACCAGTCACTCCGGTTATTAACGCCTTCTTCGTATCTTTTGCCTTCCTCAGGTTCTCTAGGTCTTTCATGCGGGCTGCTCTATCTGTCTCGGTATCATCTCTTCCATCATAGCTTATAGTAGTCATTTAATCATTATCCTCCATATCTATAGTGTCCGCATTAATAAAGGGTTGGTCCACTAACCCATCTTCAAAAGTATGGTATTCCGCCAATTTATCCAAGGCTTTGTCGGCGGCAATCCTATTGACTTCCATGCTCTGTTCTTCACGCTTCCGAACCTCCTCATTGTCAAGTTGTCTTAACCAAGATGAGAAGTTTGTCTTTGCATCTTCTGATCTTCTCTTCCTTTGCTCACGGGTCCCCTTCAAATCTTTTAGGAGCCGCTCCTTCTTTGTCAAGAGTTTTTCATGTTCGTTGATATAGGCTGACTTGCTTGCCATTAATGCCCCCAATTGCGTCTGGAAACTGGCGATTGCATTAGGGTCCTGAATTCCAACAGGTTTATCCATCTCATCGTCAATGAGTCTATTCAATCTTTCAATATTGGAGACAACTTCCTGACGATCCTCCATTCCTCGGTTAATGAGAATTTCCGTCCTGATGACCTCTAAGATCTGCATTTCCTCGGTATGAGTCACGTCCTCTGAAAACTGCTTAAAATAATCGATCCACTGATGCTCAAAGAAAATAAGCTCTGGATCACTAAACTGTTTGCCCAGCTCCTTATAATAGTATCTTTCGCGAAGATGAATGAGCATATACTCATGATCGGTCAAATCCCGCGCTTTAAGATTTTCCTTATCAATAAATCTTTGTACTGGAGCCGCCGTCCTATTGAGTTTTTCCGCAATCTCCTCGATGCTTAAATCAAAACAATTCTGACGAATGTAGTCCATTTCCCCGTTTGAGAGTTTACCACGCTTCTTGGTCAATGTTATTCTCCTTTAGCACAATATATATTTCCTCAAGTAGTTTATCCTTGCGATTTTTACCAAGCTTCAGATTGTTAATAAGTCTTATCCAATCCTCGCGAAACCCTACGTGTAGCTGTTCGTCTAGTATCTCCATTACTTCCTTGGCAAATAAAGTACTCAAAGAGGCAGTTTCATGTTCTTTTTGATCAAATTCTACTGATACACTATGCATTAGGTTTTTCTTGGCATTGTTCCTATCAAGCCATCCCTTATATAGGTGACATTCTTCTTGGTCTACAAAGGCTGTGCATTTCTTACTAATATAGAACTCGCATGTATCACAGGGCTTCTCTAATCTAGAATAGTTATTTCTTTTAAAATTATAGAGGCGATTCCTAACATGTGTCCATAAAAAATTCTCTAGTGGCCTTTTACCATCATATTTCTCTAGACCCTCCCATGCGAATAGGCGTGCCTGTTGTTTCATGTCATCTGGAGAATGATAGCCGAACTTAAACTTATAACACAGTCGATTAGCAATACCGTCAATTACATCAATGACTTCCTGTTCACTGTGGTTGTCGGGTATCTTCATCCACTACCTGAATCTCGTCAAGTTCTACTTCAAATTCTTGGAAAGTTAGGGCAGCAAAGCCTCCATCCATCGAATCAATTGAAATGTCTACTGCAACGACCCCTTCTATAAGCTCACCAGTGTCGGCGTTTTCTATCCTTGTTTTGGTGTGATCACCATTATAAAAAATCTTAATTTTCACGTCTCTTACACTTTCCTCCACAACACTTATTCTTAGGATTGTCCAGTACTGAAGAAATTGCAATCTCGGCGCCTTCTTCTAATTCCTCTTCTTCTAGTTCTTTGTCTACTTCTTCTTGCAATTCCTCGGAAGCAGTAACTTTTAGTTCACTCTCTACAAATTTTGGATCATTCATGATTTTAACAAACCCCTTTCTTAAGATACGTTATATAATATTATATACACGAAAGACCACTTTTAGGAACATAAAGAATATAAAATGAACATAAAATGGACAGAGAAAGAGCGTCAATTTGTTATTGACAACGCTGCTACCATGAAAGATAAAGACTTGGCAGATAAAATAAGCCAAATGGCGGGAAGAACGGTCACTTTAGATGCTGTGCGTAAGGTACGGCAGAAACTAGGCATTAAAAAGAAACGAGGACGTGGGATCTGTGGGATCAGACAAACACCAGAAGAGTAGCGTAGCTGACGAATTAAAGAGCGCTCAAAGAACATTAAGTCTAGTGCAAAAATCTAAATTTGCTGACCCTTATTATGTTGATAAGCTAAAAGAGAAGATCCGGAAACTTCAGCAGTCTCTTGCTGCGCAATAGGGTAACGACCACTTTTATTAAGTAGGTGTCCAAGATTTTTTAGGCAAAGGACCACTTTTATTAAAAGGTTATCCTAGTTATGTGTGCACCACCACGGGCAATTTGCTATATATTTACTCTACCCTACCCATTTTATAAAACTACCCCCTGCGCGTGGGTGGCTTGGTGTGTTTTTCTGTAAATACCCTTGACAAAAGTCGATAAGTATGATATAATAGGAATAATAAACAAACAAAAAGTATTTAGGTTATTTTATAAATAAAGTTAAGTTTACCCTTGACAAGTGCCGATATATATTATATACTTAAGACATAAGAAGTTAACAACAAACAAAGGATAAATAAAATGTTTACAGTAAAAAAAGAATTAAGATTCAACGGTGTTCACAATCGCTACTTAGTTTCACGATTACAAGGTGTGCAATATTCTATTCACGCTACGACTACTAAGTTAAACATAGGCGATAAGTTAAATGTAATCAGTCCTATCGCTAATAGTAACGATAAAAAATACTTGCTAAATAAATACAAATAATTAACAATTGCCCTTGACAAAACAACAAACATAGTATATAATACAGACATGATAAACAACAATACAATCAACGAAAGAGAGATTAAGATGACATTAACACCTAGCGAACTATTGGCAATGGTAGCATCAGTACAATCAGATGAGGTTGAACTAGATGAAGTAGACATGCGATGCGATGAAGCTGAGTATGAACACTATGAAGCTAACTGGGAAGAACTAGAAAGCGATGACGGACATATAGAATTATATGAAGATTAAGGCTTGACATATACTAGCGTATAGTATATAATATAAGCATACTAAACAACTCAACGAAAGAGAGTAACACAATGAAGACAACTGAAACAAACATCTTAAACGTAGTATACAACAGTCATCGTATCCTAATAGATAAGATAACTGAGTATGACTACAATGGCGATATGGCTACAGCTAAGAAGATATGCACTGTAGTACGCTATGATACTCGTGAGGGTACAGAGATTGGCACGCCAATGATATTCAACGTATCACCCTATGAGTCATTAGTAGATATGCATACTATGGTACGTGTGTGGATTGCTTGCGGCTGTCCTAGTGATGGCGATACCAATGGTGTACCGCGTAAGTGGACTAAGGAAAACTTGCACGCTTGGGTAGCCGGATAGGGCTTGAAAAAATCGAGGCGGCCCCGCCCGCTACCCCTCTGTGGGGGGGTAAAAATACTTTGCCTTTTTTCTTCTTTTTCCTCATGTTTGACTTGACAAGTGCCGATAATTATAGTATACTTAAGATATAAGAGGTTAAGCAATTGAAAGGATATATAATGAAACAGTTAATAAACGAATTTGGTTACACAGCTACTATAGTAGGTAGCTTACTTGTAGGCTTTGCTGTTATATGGTGGGTAAAAGAAATCGGTGATTTTCTTATAAATAACTAAAGATTGCCCTTGACAAATGACGATATATATTATATAATAAGAACATAACAAGTTAAGAGATTAAACGAAAGAGAGTACACTATGATTAATGCAACACACAACGTCAGAGTTATCAAACATATTAACGGTAACTATGATACATACGCTAATTTTACTACAGTGCAAAATGCACTATTTCATATGCGACGTATGAACTTCGCTAGTGATAGCTGGTATATCGTTGATGCTAAGGATAACCGCCTTAAGCTGGATAGTAGTGGTAGGTTAGTTGTATTCAACAGTTTAATCGGCTACTAAATAAATAGAAAAAAAGTTAAGATTGTACTTGACAAGTGACGATAAGTATGATATAATAAAGATATAACAAGTTAAGACATTCCAACGAAAGGGAATAATATGAGAGTTTCAGATTTAGAGTTTACTACCGAAATGTCCGACAACGCATGGCGTGGTCATAGGGTTGAAATGCCCAAGACTGACGCACAGCGTTATGTAAGTAGCGATAAAGCCGCTACTGATTTCATCGCTGAGTTTGGTGATGTTGAAATTGTGCTTGATGAGAAGTACGGACACTATGCCGTACCAGCGTTCAAGGTAGAGCGTGACGAGTACTGTAAGATTAAACAGGCTCACTGTGAGATATACGGGAGTAACTAATGGTAGATTTTATTATAGTGAAGAAAGAATACTGTGATGGTATTCTAGTAGAGTTAGTTAATAACCTACATTGTGGAGTATACGAGGTACAGGTAGATGGGCTGCCGGTATTCAACTGTACTAATTACCAACAGGCTGAACATGAGTATAATATGGAGTGTGCATAATGAATAAGCATTTAATAGAGAAGTGTAATATTATAGGTTTTTGGATTGGTGCTGTTGCACTAGGTACATTCGGCACTTATATAATCATAATTACAAGGTAGGAACAATATGAGAATGAGAAGGATACATATGGTAGAGCTTAGCCGATTCTATCAACGGGTAGAGAATGCTGAGAAGCGACGAAAGAAACAAAAGAAAAGTCTAATCAGGAGATTGTTAAATGTTAAATAGGAATGAAGAACTTAAGACTGCATTATTGTGTGTTGTGGCTTTATTGGTTGGCTTGCTTGTTGTAGTGCTGACAGGTTGCGATAAGCTGATTGATGGAGAACCTCATTTTGATGTGGTGATACCACAGAGTAAGTATGAGATGCACGACCTAACCTATCCATCAAACGATTACGATATAGAAAACATTACATAGCTTGCCGCGTAGCTAATCTATTATTTAAAACGCGGTATCCTTTCGTTGAGCCGGTTACATTCTCCTTGAGTGTAGCCGGTTTTTTATTTGGTGGTTGTATTGTCTAATGTATGTCGTTGGGTGTGGGAGGGGATACCGTAGCATTAAAAACGAAAACGGCCCCGCCCGGCACCCCTCTGAGGGGGGGTAAAAATAACTACCTTTATTCTGAGAAAATACTGGAATTAGGCTTGATTAGTTAAAGATTATACGCTATAATGACGATAATAATAGTATAGAGATTAACTTATTAAGTAAAAAAGTAATTCAATAAAACTTTAAAAATAAGCTAAATTGCCCTTGACAAAACAAACATTTTCTGCTATAATGACATTATGAAAAACAATAACAATAATACAAATACTACTCTAACCAAGAAAGGAAAATTTGATATGACTACTTATACAGTTAAACGTAATACTGAAGTTTTGTACAATGGTACAGATTTAGTACACGCTAAATGGCGTTTTCAATTATCTTCACAGATGAATAAAACCGCTACGCTGACTTTGCGTTCATTCATACCAACACCGCAAAAAAGCGGATTCGTTGGCTCAATGACTGAGTTGCTTATGATGCACAGCCGTAACGGTTTAGTTCTAAACAAACTAAGCTAGGCTTTAGCGTTTCCCGAAAGGGTGAACCTTTGACGGGTTTATTACTCAACGTCAACGTGAAGCTTAACAGCGTAAACAATAGCAGGTCAACGGTTAAGACCATAACAAAACCGCCGACAAAATAAATGCAAAAAACTTTCAAAATAAGCTAAATTGCTATTGACAAATCACACAATTTCTGTTATAATGTAGACATAACAAACAACAACGACCTGAGCCTTTAACCAAGAAACGAAACTAATCCAATGTGAAACTAAAACGGTAGCCGTGACCGGCGATAGAGTCAAAAACCGTGACATGACGAAAACTGATGCCGAACAGTATAACACCGACACCTGAAGCTGAACAGGCAAACAACGGTACTTGAAGTTGAACAAGTAAACAACGACACTTGAACGGTTAACAAGTAAACAATACCGCAACCACACAAGGGCGTGAAGTAGTGAGAGCTGGATAGTTCTTCTATTGGTCTAAAACTTAAACGGCATCCGACGGGCTCTGCGTGCTTTAAGTTTTTCAATCGGTTAACTAGCCGTGATTAGTAGTTGCCAGCCGCGTAGGGTGCAAATCCCTGCCACGTCACCATACAAAAATTCAAGGATTAGGGCTTGACAAAATCGGAGCGGCCCCGCCCGCGACCCCTCTGTGGGGGGGTAAAAATAATATCCTTTTTTTCTAATAAAATAATCGTTTTGCCTTGATTTCCCTTGACAAATATGCCGATATATATTATAATGGGGTTAACAAAAGGAAAGATATTATGACACTAGCACGATTTTTAAACTACATCCAGTACAGCACAGATTGCCCCGATGGCATTAGCCTACCACGTTGGAAAGCTATGATTAAAAGTGCAAAAAGTTTAATTTAGGGCTTGACAAGTTGCCATCAATATGGTATACTTAGGATATAAGAAATTAAGTTATTAAGGAAAAATAAAATGGCAAACCACGGAAGAAAAATGGTAAGCGGAGTCAATACTCTGGTAACTATAAGTAGTGTTAAGCTTGACCCAAATAGTAAGGCTTACAAAAAAGCTATAGCAAACTCGAAGGGTGTTCTTAACGGTAATCCAGACATATATCAGGATACCACTAAACTAATGAATACCAAGCTTGCTAGAAAACTTGGATATATTAAGTAAAAAAGTCAAGATTAGGCTTGACAAACGCCGATATATATTATATAATGGCAGTATAAGAAGATAAGACATTCCAACGAAAGGGAATAAAATGATTTCAAATGAACTAATTGGTGAAGCTGTACAACGAAACGACGACGTAGTTACTTGTCAATTGCTTGGCGAAGGATTGTTTCTGTTGCTTATGGTTGACTGGGAACTGCCTCAGAAAATGAACAGTTACGCTGTTATGCAAACTGTTGACCCTACTTGGTACAGCATTCAGTTTGCCCCTAGAAATCTTACCGAAGAAGAAAATTGGGAAGAACTGGAAAGCGATGACGGACATCGTGAACTATATGACGATTTAGATATTGCCGACACGGTACTAGAATAGAAGTTAATAAATTCCAACGAAAGGGAATAATACAATGGACAAATTTACATCACAAATTCAAATTGAAGACTCTGCGGATTTTCAAGAATGGCTTGATATTCAAGAGGTCGCTGATATTCGGGCGATGGAATCGGAACAGTCCGAAGCTCTTTCTAATGTGAGAGCGATGGCAATAGAGCAAGGGCTATCGGACGAAGCAATCGACGAGATAAATCTAGAACTGAGCGAAGGGGAAAATAATGCACTCATCTGAATATAAAGAAAAAAAAGAACTTGACGCCGAACGATACAAGGGTCACGTTGTCCGCCGGTGGGTATTGCTATCGGCAATATGGGCTTATGTGCTAGGATATATATTTGAATTATTTATGCGATACTTCGGATAGTAGGGCTTGACAAAACCGAAGCGGGCCGGGCCGCCCACCCCCTACGAGGGGGGTAAAAATAGTTGCCTTTATTCTGAGAAAATAGTCGATTTGGGCTTGTACTATTAAAGAATCTATGCTAAAATGTCGATATATATAGTAGAGAGTTAAGTTATTAAGGTTAAAAAAAGATGCTACAAAGTCCAAAAATAAACCAGATTGCTATTGACACAGCGACCGATTTATGTTATCATATAGATATGAAAAACAATAACACTTCAACGAAAAGAGAGAATAGAATGATTAACGAAGTCAACCGCCTACACGCAGAATACAAACAGGTTGTAGAAAACCTTTGGGAAATGTGGGACAACGCCGACAGCGACGAAACCCGTAAAGGTATCGAAGCTAACGTCCAACTGATGGACAGCGTTATCAATGAATTACTGATTTACGGCGTAGATGGCAAGCCAAAATAAGTGCCAAAAAGTCCAAAAATAAATCATATTGAGCTTGACACAGCGACCGATTTATGATACAATTTAGATATAAGAAACAAGTAAACGAAAGAGAGAATAGAATGATTAAAAATACTAAAACCGTTACAATTAACAAATTCACATTTGAATACATACCAAGTATGAGAGTGTTAAATGTCACTAGTCCAACAGGTGGAATAGAAGTCCACCACCAACTAAGCTATGAAAAAGCCAACGAAATAGTTGGAGAAATTTTGGAAAAAAACCGTAATAGGTCTTGACAAAACTAACAAATTATGTTATAATGTAAACATAAGAAATTAAACAGGAAGGAGTAAAAAATGTTCAAATTAAGTAAAAGTCAAAAACGAGTTCTGGCAAGAGTTGCTAA
>Ga0208790_1000414_pt1 | contig 21316 bp, 23 predicted proteins | sample 10_taG_FD_184083 | JGI IMG/M metagenome (GOLD analysis project Ga0208790, IMG submission 184083) | Marine viral communities from the Subarctic Pacific Ocean - 10_ETSP_OMZ_AT15264 metaG (SPAdes) (version 2) | ecosystem: Environmental > Aquatic > Marine > Oceanic | place: Pacific Ocean | collected... | reverse complement strand
CCAACATCTCCACTTTCTTGAAGTATTTCAGAAAGGTTAACTATGATTTGAAAATTGTCCTGATTGAGCTCGTTGCAATCAAACTTAACAATCACATTGTTTTTTGGTTTTATACGGTCAGAATGTATTTTCTTACTTAAATCAAATTGAGTATCTTTTTGTTCTTCTTCAATATACTTGTTTACGCCATAACCCTTATGACCTAACCAATCACCATAAATATCACTACACCACGGTTCTAATTCTTTCAACATCTCAGTACTGCAATTCTCTACCATAAATCCTACATCATACTTCGGTGGAATGATAGGATACATCAATTCATCATGTTTAACCATATGTCCCCATTTGCGGATGAAATTACGGGTGCTACGGAGGTTTTGTTTCAACCACTCACTACTCTCCCTACCTTTCATAAACACTTGTCCCGCAGGATTTCGAAGTGCTCCGTCCTTAAATCTTGAACCACGACAAGTCATATGATATACTAATCCTTTCCAAGTCTGAATCAATTCATAACCTGCCAATACGAACCGATTGAATATATCTGAATCTTCTTTGGATTGTGGAGCATATAATGGATCATGACCACCTATAGCCAAGAAATCATCTTTATACATAGCCCACGGAGCGAATATACCTTTAGAAGTTTCGTTATTTAATGCGAGTGGTCCATATAATATTCCAACACCTGATTGGATTTCATCCACCAAGTTTAAAAGTCCATCCTCATTAAATTCTTCAGGTTCTATACCAAAGTCCTTTAATATCTTTTCTGGTCCATCTGGATGTAATGGTGGTTCTATCCGTGTCGCACTTACAACTTTTCCAGGCTGTAGGTGTTTTAATATTTCTTCGTCTAACTTAGGGCATGCATACATATCAGCGTGATAAATCATCACGATATCACTTGTAGCCATATCTACTAGCGTATCATACAGTATCGTGTGACCTAATCTTGTGGGTCCTTCGTTTCTATGTATCTTTACGTTCTTATCCTTTTCGGCTATCTCATTCATCCATTCCCATGTTCCATCATCGGAGAAATCGTCTGCCCAACATATCTCATGTCTGTATCCTAAGTTCTTACGAATACTATTGTAAGACCACTTTAAGTAGCGTAAATTATTACGCGAGGGTTGTATAAAACTAATCTTTTTCATGTAAATCCTCAAATATCATTTCTAAATAATCAGAACACCTTTCTTCTGTATACATCGACTTCTTATAATTCTCTCTACACATTAGACTACACTCTTCATAAAATTTATCATCTTTTAATTTTTTAGCTAATTTAATAGCAGTATCCATATCCCCATCATCTACTGACAACAATGGATGTAATTCTTCTTGAGTATCCAATCCTTTATATCCAATACAAGGTATTCCATGAAATGCACAATTCAATGTGAATGTACCAGCTGCATGTGTTGGCATCATATGAACACCAACGTGATATTGACTTAAATTATTAATCCATTCCACCCAAGTCATATAAGGAAGATATTGTATATCTAGCTCATCTTCTCTATCTATCTTTCTACCCATTGATGGAGCTACTATTGGCATATCAAATTGTTGAGCCACTACATAAGAATCAAACCCACCATACCATCTAACCATATTACCACCAATTATTACAGCATCACTCCATTCACTCCTCGGTTTAATACCTAATCGTTCAGCCAACATCAATGTTGGCATCTTATGTACTGGTTTATTAGTAATACCTCTATAGTAATTAACATCCTTGTGATTATGTGCAAATAACATATCAAACTCTGTAAGTGAATTATACCACCAAATCTGTTCTTCCATTGTGTAATCCTGAAAGTACCAATGTGGACCTTCTTGCATCGATATAGTTTTTCTACATAGTTTTTTCAAATCTCCCATCATATCAAATGTCATCAATTTATCCACATGAGTTTTAGGTAATGTCACTATACCGAAATCAAAGTGTTTCTCACCAAAGTGCTCAAGTACCGATGGCATATGAAATATCGAATAGTGTTCAGCACCTAAAAGCCATTTAGTAGACACATCATTCCTCATATTAGGATTATCCAACGATACCTTGCCTTGCCAACCACCTTCTGTAAACCAGACTATCTTATAATCTTTTAACCCCACACCAATTCCTTCATTTCTTCTTCTGTCATCATCTCAGCCGACTTTGAATTGTATGGTTCTGTTAATTTATTGTCTTGTTCATTTTCTTCCATTCTGATATGAATATCATCACCATAAAGATAAGTCCTACTTACCTCATTCTTAGATACCAAATCCTCATCAGTTTTTTCACCTGGTCTCTTTCCAACTATCTCTACTTTATCCGATATAGTCATAGCCAAATCCATCATATTAACACATTTCATCTTATAGGACTTAACAAAACCACCACCGCGCTCTTCTGTCCATTTGATAGTTCTCTTAATTAATTGAGCTGCTTCAAACTGCGTAAATATCAACCTATTCATATCAGGATCTGTAAGTTTGAGATATTCACCCTTTTCTTTTAATTTCAACCAAAAAGGTAATACTGAACCATTACTATGAGCCACATTAGCAAACCGAGTCAATGAAAATCTATTGTTATCATTATTACTATTCATAAACACTCGTTCCATCAGATACTTTGAAGCACCATATACGCTTTCAGCCAAACAAGCTTTGTCTGTACTGATACCCACCGTGGTTGGAACATCATTAATAATACTAGCCTCAACCACATTCAAACTACCCATCACATTTATATTACAACCAGCAATAGGATTAGTCTCCATCAAATCAATGTGTTTCATAGCAGCTGCATGAACTACTACATCTGGTTTAACGTCCTTAAATACTCTAAGCAACAATCCTTTATCTTCTATGTTACCTACATAAGATTTTACCTCTGGATGCTCTCGTTTTAGTTCAGCTATCTTCTCTTCATTTCTACTGACATTGATATACTCATTGTCGTTTTGTTTGATAAGGGCTTTACCAACTGTTCCTGTACCACCTGTTATTAATATTTTCATTAATACTCCTTGTTTATCAATATATTTAATTTTCCAAAAAACTCTTTATCTTTCTGAATCATAAATTTATTTAGTTCTTTTGATTTAGCTTTGTATTCTTCGTGGTTATTATTTATAGCAACTACCATATCACTTAACTCATCGTCTGATGAAACGAAGTTCAAATATTTTTCTGCCCCATACCAATCAATCGTATCATAATTATAAGTTATAATAGGACATTCACAAACCGACATTTCCGTATATCGATTATTTATCATACCATGCTCTCGTTGTCCTTTTGCTATGATTCCAATAGCACATTTTGCAGATGAATATAATCTCCCAATATCTAATGGTGGTAACAATCCTCGCCAATGGGTAAATTTTCCCCACCCATTACCATACACATCAAATTCAAATGGTTGTTCCTTAAAGAATATTTCTCGTTCCAAATTATATTGAGAATCTGTCAATCGATTAAATCCCATTCCTAAAAATACACAGTTATGATTATATTTTTCATCAAATTGTTTTTCTTCTTCTTTGATAGCAGAATGATAATATTGATAATGTTCCGAAACTATTCCATTTTTTTTAAATTTTTCAAACATGATTTTCGAACCTGTAAATATTTTATCATACCATTTTCCTTTATAATCAAGAATTGCATCATAATCTATCAACACTCCACCAGAAGCATGTAATAATATTCGTTGGCATTTTAGTTGCTCTATTATCTTAAATGTTTCTTTATCTAACATCTCATAATATACTAAATCAAAATCCATATCAAGAATTTGTTGTACATATTCTTGTGTAGCAAGATTACCATTTAATTGTTCTAATGCATATACTTCATGTCCTTCAGATTGAAGTTTATCTGCAACTGCTACATTTAGTTTATAGTTACCCATTGGCCAAGGTTGATGAAACACTAATACTCTCATATTGCCAACACCATTTTCATATCATACGGTTTATATATACCTATATCATAATTTGGATTTATATCTAATATCAATCTCTTTACCTTATCAAAGGTAATTTCACTATAATCACATATCATATTACTGTTAGAATCATACTGTTTTTGACCAAACAAATGAGCATCATCTATTCCTATAATATGATTTTTAACATGATGTTTGGCTATTATACTTAATTCTTTTATCAATGGAACATCATCATCACCTCGGCTATACTTTGATGCTCCAGCATGTGCATCTAACCAAAAACAAACAGGTTCATCTAATTCCGATAATAGACTCTTTAACATCTCCGATGAGTCTCCACATATTAACTTTAACTTATCATCAAAGTAGTATTCACTCCCACTAAAAAATTCATCCTTTTCATCCGTATGAAAATCGAACTCTGATAAATCACCACCGTGTTCCATAAACAACTTATATCTTTTAGATGCTACCTTACATATTTCTTCACCAAGTTCTATTGTATATAACTTATCAAAAGGATTGAAGTTACCATTTGTCTCTAACATTCTATGTGGAACACCACCCATATAAGTACCAGTTTCAACAAATACTTTAGGTAAAGTTACATCATGGTCATGACAAAGTGATTGGTAGATTTCCGGTAAAATATATCCCATTTATGATAATAATTTTATATCGTTTGCAACCATTTTCGAAACCATTTGTCCAAATGATGTTTTAGGCATCCACCTTAATTTTTCTTTGGCTTTTGTAGAATCACCACGTAATACATCAACTTCAGCCGGTCTCATGAATCTTGGATCTTGTTTTATATACTTACCCCAGTCTGTAATTCCTATATGTTGAAAAGAATAATCTAAGAACTCCCTAATCGTATGAGCCTTACCGGTTGCTACAACGTAATCATCTGGATTATCTTGCTGTAACATCATCCACATACATTCGACATAATCTGGCGAATATCCCCAATCTCGTTTAGAATCTAAGTTACCTAATGTTATGTGGTCTTGTAATCCAGAAAATATACGAGCAACACCATCAGTAATCTTACGAGTCACAAATTCAATACCTCGTCTTTCTGATTCGTGATTAAATAGTATACCACTACAAGCAAACATATCATAGGACTCTCTGTAATTCTTCGTAATCCAATGACCATACAATTTAGCAACACCATAAGGTGAACGTGGATAAAATGGTGTATTTTCATTTGCTGGATTCTCCACCATCCTACCATATAGTTCAGAAGTTGATGCTTGATAGAATCTTACATCTTTAATTCCTGATTCTCTTACAGCTTCTAACATTCTCAAAGTACCTAAACCATTTACGTCACCCGTTTGTTCTGGTGTATTCCAACTCTCACCCACGAATGACTGAGCAGCAAGATTGTAAACCTCATGTGGATTTGATTCACGTAAACATCTGACCAATGAATTTTGGTCTGTTAAATCTCCATGTAGAAATGTTATTTTACCTTCTAAATGTTTAGTGTTAGTTCTATTTGGTGATGAACATCGTCTTTCCATACCGAATACTTCATATCCTTTTTCTAATAGTAAATCAGCAAGATGACTGCCATCCATACCGTTAATGCCTGTTATTAACGCTCTTTTCATTTTTTCTCCATTATATTTTTAAAATCTTCATATGTATTAAATCTATCTTGAAACTTTCCAAATGTTGATAAATTCACATTAGCCAAATGTTTCAAATTCTCATACCAACCACCTCTTTGGTTTGGCCCTTTTTCTTGTGTACATACTCTATCCCCTTCCATCTGTAAACAATAATTTCTTTTTTCTGGATGATTTCTATTATGTACCTTCAATATATTTTTTACTATAAATTGTACATATAAATCTCCCATTATTTGTTTACAACTATTCATCATACTTGTATCATCAACCGCATGACCTAAAATACATCTTGGAACATTCACACCATTTTTCAACAAATCTGAACTTAAAACCAAAATAGATCCATCAAATTGCGGTTGTTTTAAAACTCGAACATCCAATTCATCACATCTTTGATTTATCTCATTCATCTCATCAACTGACATTGAATAACGAATACTACTTTGTTCTGTTGTTGCCTTTGGATCATCCAATTCATAAAATGGCGCATCTGTAAAATCATTATGTTCTAAAATCTTCCAAGAATCATCCCACATTTTTCTTAATGCAAACGTGACTACATATCTATGTATGTTATTTTGATTAGCATACTCTTTCAATGAATCCAATGTACCAAATGCCTCTTTTGGTAACAATGCATCTGACTCACCCCATATAACATAATCATTATCCACACATCCATAATAGTTTAAATCTCTTCTATAATCTACCATTGTAATAGGTTTGTCATTATCCTCATATATTTTATATGTAACGTTACAACCCGTAGATTCAACTGTTTTTACCAATGTCAAAAATTTATCTATCAAATCATCTTTTGATATCTCATCTCTATTTATTTTTTCAAAAAATTCAGAAATATTATAAAATAAATCTATCGTAACATTCTCTTTATTTTTAACAGTATTGATAGCATTGACCAAACTCTGTATGTGTTCCGAAACCATTTCTATTTCATAAAACATTATATGTGTTCCAACTATATATTTATTTTTTAATTCAATCATGATTTTCCTATGTTATATATTTGTGATAATCCTATTCCACATTCACCAGCTAAAGAATATAACATATATAGTTTGTCATCTTCACTATAGACACAGGGATCTCTTAACTCATTAACAGGTCCACCATATCTCAAAGTAGAAGAACCAGGCATAGATTTCATCAAAGGTAAATTTCCACCTTCATATTCTGTTTGTGGTTTTAATATTTTTTCAATTGATATTACATCCCATGTATCTAAATTTATTTTTATCATCAAAATTGACTCAGGACTATCCCCAATACAAGAATAAAATAAAAATAACATATTGTCTTTAATATAAACTGCCGTATGTCGTATGTTAGGTAGTAAATTAAACAGCGGTTTAAATTCACCATCCCAATCATCTGACTCATAAATAATACCATCAATGTTTTTGTTCTTAGCTACAGAATAAAATTTATCATTATATCTGAAAACTCTGAAGTAAAACTCACCCAATACTTTATCTATTGTTTCAAAATCTATACCATCCCTTGACCAACTAAAAAATGACTTTTGACCATCTTCTATATCCCCATGATAATACATAACTATCCTTTGTGAATCTTCATCGACATGAACATCTGGACTGGCTATATGAGTTTTACAAGGTGTCTCACTTAATTGTAATGTACCATCTTCATATATAGTATACGGACCTTCTACGTCATCTGAATAAGCCATTCTTATATACTTACCTTGATGATGTGCAAAATACAAATAATATTTACCAAGTGGATTCTTTACCCACTTTGGAACTTTTATTAAAGAAGGACCATTGATATTGTCATTTATTTTTTCGGATAACATTTTTGGAGTAATTATTGGATTAATTCTTCGTGTAACTATTTCTTGATTATAAGTATATCCAAATTTATCTATATCATTAAAAAAATATCTATCGACCAATTGTATTAACTCATCATCATAGTATTCGCTATAGTGATTAAAGTTTTTTGGTTTATAAGATGATTTACTGTGTGGTAGATTAACATTTGGTATATTTAAAGTATCACAAATAACTTTAAAATCATCAACTAAGGTTTCCATTTTACCAACATAATTTAACTCTAAATTCCCATTTATACAAGCATAATTTTGTTGTAAATCGTTAACATAAAAATGAGCAGGTCCCCAATGAGCTTCGTCACTACAATATTTTTTTAAAAATATTTTAAAATCATCAATACTACACCCATCACCTCTTTTATTCCAATGATACCTTGAAACTATCAAACTCCAAGGATTCCTCACAAAAGCAAATTTAAAAAATGAATCCCAAACTTCATCACCGACAAATTTTTTAACATCATCAATACGTGGGTGTGGGTGATCAGTAAAGAATTTATCTACATTTCTAGCAGTTTCTAAACTTTCAGCATCAGGTGTGATGATATCATCGGGACCACAAAATTCAGATAGTGCCTTCTGTATGCTAGAACCAGCAGTTTTTCTAGTTTTCATGAAAATAAATTTATGTTTATAAGATATTATCATACAAAAATCTATAAGTATGTTCTAACCAAGCTCCAGGTGATGGTTTAACGCCAGCATTAAAATGATAAACCCATCCATATTTAGTATGTAACATATCATTACCCAAAGCCTCTAACCTCATCATATCTTGCATATTATATTCATATGGTAATAACTTACAATCAACATTTTCTTTATTTAAAAAAAAGTTTATCACTGGCTGATCCGTACCCACCCCTAAATTATTTTGCATCCATATGATACGTTCTTGATTGGCAAAGTAAAAATTTAAGATAGATTTAAATAATGGTTTATGTGTCTTATTCATTATCATAAATCCTGAATTTATATATTTCCAATATGGAAATGTATACCCATCAAATAAATGAGCGGAATAATTCTCTATACTTCTACATATCCAATCCATACTACCTACCGCAGTAACACCACAATACTTATTCTCGGAAGTTTCAAAAAAGTTAGGACAATCAGGATGAACTATTGTATCCGAATCAACAAACAAAATTTGGTCATAATCGATACCTTCATTTTCCAACAAGTCAAACACTAATAATTTATGCCATTGTGGTTTCATTTCCGATAAGTCATATATTGGTTGATCTAATACAAACAACTCACAATTATTTTTATCAGCCCAATTTTTCCAACTTCTGATTGACCACTCGTACCCTTGAGTTTTACTCCTATCGTCAAGCGTAATATTGACCATGTATATTATATTTTTCATACTATCAAAATTAATTATTTTTTTTCACTCTATCATTAGATGCCAACACACCTTTTAATAAATGAGGTTCCACACCAGCTTTCTCAGCAATCTTAACTAATGCATTTGTATCTTTAGGTAAACATTTACCACCAAATCCTCTATTATCTTTAAATACTGCCGTATGCATCCTGTGTAATCTTGGATCTGAAAGCCATAATTCTCTTGCTTCATTATAATCAACACCTATGTACTGACAAATATCATATACTTCATTACAAAATGCAATTTTGTTAGCATAAAATGAATTTTCCATATACTTAGCCATTTCCGCTGTAGTGCTATCTGTTATATTATATCGTTTACAGGGTCCCGTAACTGGTAATAATAAATCAATTACAGCACTGCAAGTATTTTTTTCACCACCAATCGTGTAAAATGGTGTTTCTTTCATATCTTTGTGAAAACTAAAAGGTGTCCAATAAGTAGATTCACCAATATATTCAGGAGAAAATACTATATGTGTACCATACTTATCAATTAATTTTTTTGTAGTACCTACTGCCACAGTAGATTTAATAACTACCAAATCAACATTTAACCATTCAAAAGTTTCTTCAACTATTGATATATCACATGAACCATCATCACTCATTGGAGTAGGTACACATATAAAAGCCGCATCACATGTATTTACCTGTTTCTTTGAAACACCTGGTATTAATCTCTGTTCTGATAAATAAGGATCATATATAACTAACTGATAATGATCTTTGAAAAAAGACTCCATCGCTTTTCCTACATATCCATATCCTATAATTGCTATTTTTTTCATCTATAATTCTCCTTAATTATATCCCAAGTTTGTTTCATCATATCCTCTCTCCCACCACGTTGTGGAAATCCACTATAAAACCAAATATAACCATGTTTTATAAAGAACGGATTTTGATCTGTTTTCAATTGCCAATTATGACTCAACCAATCAAATCTATGTAAATGAGTTAAATAATAAGATGGTGGTACTTTATGAACAACATTCACGTTATGAATTTGAAGTAAATAATTATAAACAGGTTGATCTGTTCCCCTACCTACCTTATCATTTTGCAATACCATAATTTCATCGTAATTATCATAATAAAAACTTTTTAATTTTTCCAAAAAAACCTTATGTTCTTTATCAAATATTTGCCAACCACAACTTGAATATCTTTTTAAATCAAATGTAAAATTAGGATAATGTCGATTAAAAAAATCAGAATATCCGCTTATACCTTCATGAATCCATCTTATATTTTCAAGTGACCTAAATAAATTTACTTCACCATCATTGACAAAATCAAAAAAGTTAGGAGTATCCCATCTAATAATAGTAGAGCCATCTATTACTCCTATTTTATTATAATCTATATTATTCTTTTCTAATTCATCAAATACATCAAACCATCTCTGCCACGTGGGTTTATGCATAACGTGTTCTGAATCTCCTGGCGTATCATATATGAAAAGTTCTACATTATTTTTTTCACACCAATATTTCCAAGACGGTATAGAATATTGAAAATACTTAAATCCACCGTGTTTCTTATTTAAATACTCATGTTGACTTGAAACTGCAACTAAAAATATTACATTTTTACCCATCTACCTTCCCTAAATATTCTGTTATTGTTTTTATCCACAAATCTTTTAAATGATCACCCCTTGTAGTTCCCCTACCATAATGATACACGAAAGGCTTATCATTTATCCAACCTTGTTCTCCGTGTGGTAAATTTAAAACATGATGTTTTTTTAATTCCTTTTGGTTTAAACTATTTTCACAAATATAAAACTTTTTATTCTTCTCTCTTGCCCATAATGAAAATAACCCTAAAGTATCTTTGTAATGTATGTTTGGATATAAATCACCTTTTTCATACAAATAATCAGACTCAAATACTGAACGTTTCATTACTGACCATTGTGGTAAATTTGCTTGGTCAATATCATGTCTCCAAGCATAACATACAAATTTATTTTCCTCTAACATTGGTAGTATATCATCGGTCCACTCATTTAGAAATACAACATCGGTTTGTATAAAACTAACATACTTACCCTTCCCAGCAAGTAACCCTATTTTCAAACCTTCTGCAAGTGCATAACTTGCTAAATGAACTTTTCTTCTATCGTGTTTTGTATGTATCCACGGATCCTCTATGTCCTTTTCCAATCCAGGAATAGAACTATCAGATAATTGTCCAACTCCCTTCACGATGTGGACATTATCTTTTTCCTCAAACAAATCACTCAACACTTGCATATCACGATCATCACCATTATTTACGACATAAACTTCATATGGTAATTTAACAAATTTTTCTATACTTTCCAAGACAATTTTTACTAATTCTGGAGTTTTCCAATTGACCGTAACAAAATCAATATTAGACATATTCAACCCCTTGTTTAATTTTATCCTTTTTTGTTTCAAAATAATTATAACCATCTGTCAATGGTGTTTGTCTTTTCCTACCTTCTAAATTCAAAGAAACCTGAATACCATGTGTTACAGCTTGTGAAAAATCCCAATAATCAGAATGTCGTGTTCTCGTATATAACCACGGATGAATAGCAGTCAATCCACATATTTTCATTAATGCAGTTAAAGTTCTTTCATCAAACAAACAATAGTGAAATTCAAAATCATACGTTTGACCACCAACTAACGGTCCCAAAGTATTTTCTAATTTATCAGTTTGTTTATATATCTGTACTGCACTCTTAAACGATGGAACTGATATTCTTACTATTCCATCTACCTTCACTACCCTTACCCACTCTTTCAATACATCTTCAACATCATTTCTTGGATAATGTTCTAATATATGAGAAGCATATACCATATCAAATGAACCATCCTTAAATTGTTCTAAATTATCAGCTGAACATACATGATCAACTCCATCAAACTCCCTAGCATCAAGATTTTCAAATGGCGGTGGTAATATATTTGGACCACAACCGATGTGTAAAAAACGTTCACTCATTAAGATAACCCCCAGCCTTCTCCAGCCATTCATTTAAGGCAGATGTTGCACGATAAGCTCCTCTTGTTTGATGAAAGAAAAATGGTTTATCGCCAATCCATGCTTGCTCTCCATATGGTATATTCAATAAATGTTCTGTATTTGGTTTGTACCAAGGTTCAATATCTTTAAAAGCTATATTATAACGTTTTCTCGTTTGGTCATTCCAATATGAATTTGAAAGTATAAAAAAATTATGACCATTTTGTTGAGCAAAATATGTTATGTTGCCCCACAAATCACGATAATCAGTATTAGGATATAAATTATATTTTTCCATATTATCCCTTTTCATGAGCCAAAACATTGGTCTAGCCATACCTAGTCTTGGGATATTATTTTTTGATTTTCTAAATAGATTACCAGGATCCCATCTGTTAGATACAAATAGATTATCATCTAATAAAGGTATTATATCATCAACCCACTCATTTAAAAATATAGCATCATTATCTAAAGCACAAACATATTCTCTATCACCAACTCTTAGTCCTGCATCAAAACCCCACTCACCATATTTACTACCAGCAACAACTCTACAACCATCAATCTTACCTACCCACTCACGTGATTGTTGACTAAATTCACCATTAGGGCCAATAACTGTTGTATCCGATTGGTCAGCGCCTTTTATAATTTGAACTGAGTCATCTTCTTTGAATATATGTTCTAATTCTTTTCTCTCTACATTCTCATTGATATAATTATTTACCACATAAATAGCATAATCAATATTATTTACATATTTGTGTATACTCTTAACAAGTAAATTTACATAGTCAGGTTTACAATGACTTATTACTACAAAATCAATGCCTTTTTTATACATTCCTTTTCTCCATAAAAGCTTTTACAGTTTCAGAAATACCATCTTCAATAGAAGTAAACTGAAAATCTGGTATAAGTTTTTTTAATAAATCATTAGAACATATCTTATCAACCTGTCCTACTTTAATATCTTGATTCCAAACAACTTTACCTTGAAAATTAACTTTACTCACAATTAATTCAACTATCTGTTTAATTGAACTTATACTACCAGAAGATAATATGACAGGATCATTTGAATCATAATTATATACCATCCATTCTATAATTTTTACCACATCTTTTATATAAATGAAATCCCTCTGTGGACTTCCATCCCCATTAATAATAAAATCATCATTATTTTTCTTAGCATCAATACATTTATTAATCAAAATTGGTATAACCCCATTATCTATTTTACTGTCGGGACCATATGTATTTGAAAGCATCGGTATTGCACAGTTCATACCATATTGATTATTATATGATCTACCCAATATATGCAACATTCTATTTTTATGACCATCCGTATAACAATTTTTATCTGGCTCCCCTAACCACAATCCATGTTCGGTACAATTATCTGAAGTTGGTATTGCGTTTATTGAAGATAATGCAATAACCTTTTTTGCACCTGATAACTGAGCTGCTTTAAAAAAATTAAGATTAATTATAGAGTTGTCATAATAATGATCAGCCTGTGAAGTAATCATTTTTTGATAATTTTTTTGTTCAGCCGCACAATGTATAATTGTATCAAATTTATGACGATTAAAACAATCTAATGTTCTATCAAAATCATCTAAAGGGCATTGATTTCTACTGAACTTAACATCAGCAAAATCAATATGTGAACCTACAAATCCCCTTCCACCTGTAACACCTATCATAAATAATACTCCTCAACCCATTTATTAGTCCAATAAATTACATAATCAATATCTTCTTCAACCATTCTATTATGAACTGGTAAAGATATTAATTTAACCCATTCCCTTTCACAAACTGGATATTCCCTATCTTGTTGTAATGGACCATATTTATACAATGGTTTAAAATGTACTGATGTATGTATTTTCTTATCTGCTAAATAATCAATTAAATTATCTCTACTAATCTTATTACTATAACCACTACCATCTGGTGCTAGATTGATAAATTTTTCTGGTAACCTTGGACAATAATATTGTACTGTTTCTGAATGAGGTGGTCTCTCGAATACTGAATGTAACTCTTTATTATACCTATCGTGTACGTGTCTACGAAACTTTAAATGGTCTGGTAGTTTTTTCATTTGTTCTAAACATATGGCTGCCATAATATCAATCATATAATATTTGTAACCAACCAAGTCAACTTGATAATCCCAAGCATAACCTGGTTTCCCACTAGCACCTTGCGACCTACTCCAAGTAGAAGATACTCCAAACCAAGTCATCTCTCTACACTTATCGGCTAATTGTTTATCATTAGTAGTTATCATCCCACCATCACCACAAGGCATTGTCTTAACTGCTTGAAATGACCAAACTGCAGCATCTCCTCCTAATCCGGCGCCAGGCGTATAACAACTATGAGCAGTATCTTCAAGTATGAACCCGCCAAATACTTTTCTTAGAGCTTCATAATCACAAGGTACACCAGCTTGATTAACAGCTATCAGTACTTCACTATTTGGTTTCTTATACTTTTCTACATCCGTTGGGTCTATACACATTGTGTCTGGTAACACATCAACTATATTGGATGTAAAACCATTCCATAGTGGAATCATAGCTGTAGCTATAAAAGATATTGCTGGATTAATAACATCAATATTTTTCCATTCCATAGCTTTCATTATTAAATCTTGTCCATGTGAAGCACTTGTAACGGCTATAGCGTATTTATGACCAACCATTTCGGCAAACTTCTCTTCAAATTCGGCAACCTTGGGGCCTTTTCCCCACCAACCACTTTCAATAACTTCTTGTAATGCTTGTATTTCTTCTTTACCACCTTTAGGGCCTAAAACTGGTAACATGACATCTCTAATTTCCATCACTTTCCTCCGAAAATACCTCTATTGCTAAAACATTAACATCATTAACTACCAACATAGATCCATCTTTAAGTTTCATTTTTGTATACTGACCTTGTTTAATTGACTCCGTATCAATGCCATGATATGTTCTTTTTACCCCCCCAACAAAATGTATTATCTGAGTGACATATTTACCTTGAACATTCACAGATGATTGTAAATTTATATTTGGTGTTTTCACTACTTTACCTTTATAACTTTCAAATTATCAATATCAGACTTAATTTTTGATGCTGTGTATAAATTAAATTTTGTACTTGGATTTTTCTTTACAAAATTTAAAAAAAACTCTTGCATCTCGTCTGTTGGCTCGCCACTTTTGATTGCTATTTCTGTTGGCGCTTCGCCTTTCCTTCTACCATTTGAATTTGTAAAATAACCTGTGTTATCATAAAAATCCAACCCAACAATATTAACTATATCAGCTTTAAGTTCATTAACAATATATAATAACGCAGCTAAACCGCTAGTAGGTGCACGAAATGCATATCTGGGATGAGATACCATATCCTTTTTATTTATATCATCTAAATTTTCAACCGGAATTATACCACCACGACCTTCTATTTGTAAAATATGATTTGGAATTGGTGGTGATACTTCTTTCACATAAGGTAACATAATTTTATCAAAATTATATTTTTTATAAAGTTCATTAGCTCCTGCGTATGGAAAATAAGCACCTAAACTTAATATATGAGTCACAGTAGAACATGCAGATAGATATTCATGTACGAACTTATTCTCTACCTCATAATGAAACGAATTAACTATAACACTATGATCTACTTTGGCTACATCACCAATATAACCCAAAGAAGTTCCTCGACATAATAATGAAACTGTTTTCATTTTTTAATCCAAAATTAATTTTTTTATTAATGACAAATCATCATAAGTGTCTATCTGGAAACTTCTTTCAAGTGGCATCTCAACAACACCAATTCTCCCACTATATCTCAATTTAGAATCTAATAATCTCTTCCGAGTTGTAATATAAAACGCCCCATTTTCAACATAATGTTCTTCAACTTGTTGTCTCATTGGTCTATTATAGATATCCCACTCCGATTCGACCTTCAAAGACCATCTTGGTATCCAATGTTCTCTATATACACTAAAAACCGAATCATACTCATCCATCATTTCTAAACCTTTATTTATATCCGTAGATTTTATTAGTGGTGATGTCGCTTGAATAAAAACCATTATATCAAAATCATTATTCTCAGTAAAATGTAATAATGTTTCTTCACTCGGTGACGTATCGGTTGCTATCTCATCTGGTCTCATTTGAACTCTTGCGCCCAAACCACCTGCTATATTAGATATCCTAACCGAATCGGTAGATACCCAAGTATCATCTACATTTGATTTTAAAGATGATTGTATTGAATAATAAATTAAAGGTTTACCCTTAATATCTACTAAATTTTTTAAAGGTATACCCTTACTTCCACCTCTTGCTGGTATAACTGATACGATTTTCATATTTATTTTGTTAAATGTAAAGTTAAACATCCTTCTTTACCAGAATAGTCTTTTTTATTTATCATTTGCCCCTTTGGCTGATAATACAAATCACTCTTTTCAATATTAAAATTACATTTTTTAATTTTATCAATCCACTCATCACTAGAAATTAATGCAGTGTGTAAATTTTCCAAGTTGTTCTTTTCATAAACCGGTTTCCAATTTCCTAGCCTATGTGATTCTGGTACAAGAGCTATATCTAAAAATATATTACATTCTTCTGTAGTAACTCTATGTATTTCTTCTAAAGATTTATCTATATCTTCTGTCAAAAGATGCTCTATAACATCGGAAGAAAATATCACATCAAAATACTCATCACCAAATGGAATGTTAGGTAATGCACCCACTTTAAATCTACCATCGTTATTTGGATTATTTCTACTACACATTTCAATTGCCTTGTCGGCAGGATCAATACCATAACATATATTTGAATTGACTAAACTATTTATTTTTGAAACACCAGTTCCATTTGAACAGCCTATATCTAATAATTTATTATTTGCATTAAGAGTATAATTTTCTACTAAAAAATCTAATAAGTTATTACCAGCAAATCCACTACTGTGATACCCCCTATCATAAAGGTCATTGTATACTTTCTTATAAAAATTATTTGATTCCATAATATATTTTCCTATAAATACCTTGCAAACTTATCTTCTAAACAACATATACCATCATACGTACCTTGACCATTATGTAAATGACCACTCCAAACTTCAGTAACCCAAGAATAATCTATATCTGATATAATATTAAACACGGACTTAAAATCTATTTCACCAGTTCCTATTTGTAAACCTTCTGCATTTACTCCAAGTGCATCTGATATATGTAAATGAGAAATATAATTTTTAATAGATTTAGTATAATCCAATAAATCAACACCATAATCATTACAATATAATTTAGCATGACAAATATCATATGTCATTTTAAGATTAAAGTATTCACAAAATGTTATCATATCATTTACAGGAGCAAAACTATATTGATGCCATTCACCACCCAAGTACCACGGCCTTGAAGGTAAGTTTTCAGGTATAATTTCTATATCATCTGGTGAGTAATCTATCTTCTTAAAGTTATCTATCACTCTTTCCATTTTATTTTGCAAAATCATATCATATGGTTCTACTTTATATAAAGACATACCTCCCAAATGGACTACTAATTTTGGTTTAGCTTTTTTCCAATTCTTAGAGATTTCAAGTGTCTTGTCGATTGTTTTTCTTAAAATATCAAAACTTGGATTTAAAATATCAGGATCAATTGAACATAAATCAAAAATTCTTCTACCTATTATCTCAGGAGCGTGTATTATTAATTCAGAGTTATCATTTCTTTCACTAAAATCGATGTCTAAATCAGACTCGGACAAATGAAACTCCACAACTGGAGCATTTAAAGTTTTATAATCTTCATAATCATGAAATCTACACTTGACTCCCCATCTTTTTGAAAAGTTAAATTGACGCCAATCCTTCAATTCCAATAACTTTTTAAAATCACTAATAGAAATATAATCACCCTTGTTCACACTTCTTTTTAGTTTTTTACCATAGAAGTTGTCTATCTCATGTGGAAAAATACCCTTACCTGGAGATTTAAATTCTACGTCATCTACAGATAATTTATGAGCTACATTCAAATCAGTAGTAGACACTGCAGACTTTGCAAACACTTCTTTATTTAAAGTTTCTGCTTGGTTAACTCTCTTTTCACTACCAAGAGAATTTTCTAGGTTTCTTATATCAGAAACCATAGTTTTAAACTCCGATGGTAATAAAGATGCCGCATGGTCTGGACCTGTTTGGTTTCTATCTAATGTAATATGTTTCTCTACTATTTCAGCACCTAACGCTACTGCTGCTATTGGAATAAATGTTCCATGTTCATGACCAGAGTAACCTACTGTTTTTGTTAGTTTTTTTAATTTATCAATAAACTTCAAAGGTATCTCTTCATATGGTGTTGGATAAGTAGAGTTAGCTAACAATAAAGAGAAATCTACATTATTCTTTTTATAATATGAAACACACTTTTTTATATCCTTATACTCCCACATACCAGTAGAAATTATTAATGGTAATCCATACGAATTACACTTATCTATCAATTCAAAATTAGTCATATCAGCAGACGATATCTTAAATTTAGACATCCCAAGGTTTCCAACGAAATCAGCTGATATCTTATCAAATGGAGTTATAATTAAATCTAACGATAACTCATCACACTTATCTTTTATGACCAAATAGTCATCATTATTTAACTCTATCTCTTTTAACAACGGTATTAAATATTCAAAGTTCCACTCCGCACTATTAGGATCATTCAATATTTTATCCGAATAAATCTCATTTAAATCCCTCTTCTGAAACTTTACCGCGTCAACTTTACATTCCTTTGCTTTTTCTATTAGTTGCAAAGCGGTTGATAGTTTACCATTATGGTTAATTCCTATTTCGGCTATTATATATGTTTTCATTTATTAAAAAAATCCCCATTGGTTGTATACCAATCTATTAACTCTGGCATAGTTTCTTTTAGAAAACGTTTTGGCATCCATCCAATATCACGTAACTTATCACTATTTGATAGATAAATTGGATCTTGAAATAATCTATCATCTACATACTCTACACAATCATTAAAATCCTTTCCCATATTATTACAAATCATTTTTGTGACTTCCAATACAGTATAAGATTCATCCGTAGATACATTGTAAATATTTTTATTCTCACCCTTATCCATAACGACTTCAACGGCATCTACAAAATCATCTACGTTTAAAAAAAATCTAACTTGTTTACCAGAACCATGTATTGGTAATTTTTTATTATCTTGTAACTTACTGATAAAATAAGGTATTAATTTATCAGGAAATTGCATTGTTCCATATGTATTATTTAATCTAACTATTTTCCAATCTAAACCATAGCAATAACCATAAGCATGCAAAATAGATTCACCACCAGCTTTAGTTGCAGAGTATGGATTAGTAGGTAAAGTCATTGAATCTTCATATAACGGCTCTCCATTTCCAATAACCTCATCTGTACTTAAATGTATTAAAGGTGTATTAGTATCAGAACAGTATTTACTAAGATAATGTAAACCTAATATGTTTGTATCTATAAAGTCAACTGGTCTTTCAAATGATTCATCAACATGTGTTTCAGCAGCTGAATTTATAATCAAATCAAAATCAGTATCTAATTTGCCCCACACTTCTTTAGTCTGTAAGCGTTCTATAATTATAGGAATATTTTCAGAACTCAATCTATCAATACAAGATGTATGCCCCAAAGAATCAAATACTACTACTTCGTGATTTTTATTATAAAATCTATTAACTAAATGTGAACCAACAAAACCTGCCCCACCTGTAACCAATATTTTCATGAGCTCTGCTCTACTCCACTTAAATTTTTAAAAATATCATACCAGTACAAACAAAGCTTACGATAATCATACCCTTCCATAAACTTTTTTCTAATATTTTCATTTATCTCAACATTCAATTCATCAAAATTTGATAGTATGTAATCAATTTTTTCTTCTAAGTCCGACCAATCATACTTTACATCAATATATGTTTTACCTGGTTCATATATATCTGGTATAGTTTTAACTAAATCTTGATTAGGTTTTATCATTATAGTTCCATATTGCATACATTCAAAATCTCTGAAACATATTTCTCCCATACCAAATGGTGAAAATGATATTTTAGAGTCCATTAAATTTTTAATATATTCTTCAAATGGTAATCTATCATATATCATATTGTATTTAGATTTTAAGGGTTCTAAAACTTTCCACAGCCCCCCTCTATGTTCAGTATAAAGATGATTATTTTGTGATTTATGATCTTCATTATAATCATGATTACCTCTGAATATAGCACAGACATCAATACTTTTATCTTGTTTTATTGGTTGAAAATTTCTATAATTTGGAACAAGTTGTCCGACATTCCAACCTGTAAATTTTATTCTTTCCCACATATCTTCAGGAATATCATATGATAAATCTAAATCACTACCACTACCCCAAAACCACTTATTATGAGCATAGGGAACTTTATACGCATCTTGAGATGGTAACATTTGGTTTTTAAATAAATAAGTAGCATCACTTTGCTCAAATACTTCATAACCCCCCATCAACGATGTCGAATCTGAACCCTCAAATAGAAAATAATCACCAGTAATTTTAGATAAATTCTCTAATCCATAGTCAATGCTTTCTTGAAGAGATTTTTTCTTATCAATGAAGTCATGCATTCCGACAAATAAATAATCAAAATCATCAGAGTTAGTAAATTCAATACTATAATCTCTTACAATATCTTGTATAATACCAAATGGCCTAAATGTAGGTTCATTTCTACCAATCGTAGGATTCAATATTTTTATTTTAATCATTTAAAGAAAAATTCTCTTCGATAAAGTCCTTTACCTTAACCCAACCTTGTCTTGGATATTTAGAATAAACTTCTTTATCCCCCAATATAATAACTTCTTTCAGTACTTCTTTTATTAATTGAACACTTGTATCATTTTTATGACCTTCAAATGACAATTCTATTCCATTTTTATTTTTATACTTCATCTCTGAATTCCCGCATATTTTTCATTTTGCTGTTCTTGTTTTTCAATAGTTTTATGATGTAATATACAAAAAGGCTTTTCTGTAGGTAAATGTGAATACGTCTGAAAACCAGTCAGCATCTCATGTACGGGTTTTTCCCATTTTATATTTGGTCTATTGCGAAATACTCGACCTTGCCAATCTGGAAAATTAACCCAACCTTCTTGATTAACACTCCAATGCCAATGTTTAGCATGTTGTTCAGTTAAACCCTCTACTGTATTTATTCGTGGTAAATAAACCAAGTCAATTTCATTCTCTTCAACAATACCATGTATATTTTTTATCAACCAAAGACTTATCATCTCATCAGC
>Ga0208790_1000410_pt1 | contig 21414 bp, 13 predicted proteins | sample 10_taG_FD_184083 | JGI IMG/M metagenome (GOLD analysis project Ga0208790, IMG submission 184083) | Marine viral communities from the Subarctic Pacific Ocean - 10_ETSP_OMZ_AT15264 metaG (SPAdes) (version 2) | ecosystem: Environmental > Aquatic > Marine > Oceanic | place: Pacific Ocean | collected... | reverse complement strand
ACACAGCGTCGTGAATAAGAAATGCGATGTGGCTTTTTCTCCCCTTCAAAAGCTCGTAGACTTTGTAAGCCTGCTCGTGCACCATATCAATTGTGGTGCTTTGAACGATGTAATTAAGAGCATGATACTCGTCTACGTTCTCTATTATTCTACCATAATCTGTCGTAATTTTTAAGCCATCCCAGTACTTATTCCGCACCAAATCCTTGTTATAGAGGCGCTCTAAGTCCTTGTTTTCCTTACTAGAATAGAGCCACGCGAACGTCTTAACCTTGGCTTCTTCCCGGGTGAGCCTGCTATCAAAAATGTTCTTTACATTCCAGTCGTGAATGTCGTTCGTCGGTTGCTCCGCGCCAGCGAGAGCCAACAGGGTACGTAACTCGGCCGCGTTGAAGTCAAGTTCCACAAGCCAGTCGTTTTTGGGTTCAATACATCCCCGAAACTCTTTGTTCATTGTAAGTACAGGAAAGCTATTGGGGTTTGTGGCCAGCCTGCCCGTGACGGTGCCCCATGGATTATAGTCGCACACGTGTTTTACGGTCTGGAGGGTTCTATGAAAGTTTTGGCCACGCACCGAACTGAGGAGGTGATTTATGGGGCGAACATTCACACTCAGCTCACGAGATCTAATATCCGCCAGCATCTCGATAAGATTATACATAAAATTATAATTGGCCGGGCGGTCGATAGTGTCTAAGACGTGCTGCGTTATCTTATTCTTGGCCTCCAAGTACTGATAGAGGAAATATTCAGGCAAGACATCATAAAAACAATTTTCATTTAGAGAAAGGTGAGAAGTTCTAAAGGCCTTGAGGCACGATTTAAGAGTCTTTTTGATCTCTTCCCAGTCGGCCTTCATATCCGCTGGGCAAACGTCCGTGAGGGCCGCTCCTTGGCTGTAGATACGTCCTATCTCGTAGTGATCACCGGGCAGGTGCTGGGAATATTCCCACGTTGCACCTTCCATAGGCAAGATAGGCGTTGGGTTTATGACATTGGCTGCATAAAAACCGATGCAGTCAGCCTTTGAATCTAAAACTTGAAACAGCATTACACCGCTCCTATCTTAATATAGGTTTCGTCTGGTTCGGGTCGATGAGCTAGACTTCGAGGATTTTCCGCTAGCTGGCTGGCGCCCTTGTGTCCGTGGATCGGATTTCGAGGATTTTCCGTCGGGCGGCTTCCGGCCTTGGCCGCCCGGATCGGATTTCGAAGATTTTCCTCCGGGACCCTTTCGGCCTTGCTCGGGTGGATCGTACTTCGATGACTTCCCGGGATCTGGTATAGTCGTCCCGGGGGGTGTTGGGATAGCGACCGAGGGAATGACGGGGATGGGGGATGCTGGGGATGTGACTGGTGGTACCTCGACGTCTGGCTCGGGGGCCGCGTCTTCAAAGATATTATTGTCCTCAAGCGCGATGCCGCCCTGGTATGCTGCTGTACATAATGGTTCTGCACCTAACTCAACTCCAGTGTCTATTATATCAGTGATGCGGAGCTTGTCAAGGTCTATTTCTCTATTAATATTTCCGTAGTTTACTGGGTATATATATACTCGATAGATCTGATTTACAAAATCGAGCACGTTTCTCATCGCTGTATGGTTTTTATTAGGTCGTTGGGCATAAACGTCATAGGCCCGTAAAGCTGCATTCTTTAAGGAGGGGTAACTGTACTTACTCTCCGCATGGCGCAAACTAATATATAAATCAATTAAAAATTTATCATCGAGGTGGTTTACGAGCGCAGCAGTCGATGGATCCCGGAAAGCGCTCTTATCTTGATAAGGATCGCTAGCGCAATCGGGACGGAAGAGAACTTTGCTTTCCGCGTAGAGCGGCTTTTTTAATATGAGGCGCCCGTAGGCACGTTCAAATATATAGTGGAGGCCGTCAAAGCCTTTTGTATAGGCTTTGTTATAATAGATACTAAAGAAGTTGCTTTCATTTATATTATAACGTAATCCGTCAATCTCTATTTGATAAAGATCGGTATAATAAGAAAGCCCGCTGGTAAACACATCGGCCGTTAAAACCCACGGCATATTTTTGTCCACCAAGAACCCATATTTTTTAGCAGCTCTCACATAATAGTCAAAATTAGGATCATTAATATAGTCTACATATTTGGGATAATCATCAGCAGCAGACTTGCGAGATATTGATAAGGTGAGTCCTGAAATATAAGAACTTACATTATTTGAAAGATAAAAGCTTTCTTGGTTAATGGGATAGGTTTCTGCTACATACAGAAGATAAGATCTAAACAACGGAACAAAATCAGAAATATTTTTTATAATCTTGTCTCCTCGATCAATATGTTCAGAGGCAAACGCATCGCCCATGCTGTCAATAAAAGCTTTCCACTTCCGTGACGGATCACTATAGCCCCGTACGGCCTTAATATTCCATAATTCCTTATTCCCATTACGTGCCAAACAATTATTTAAAAACGCGTCCTCCATATGTTCCGCGAAGGCATGAAAAGCCTGTTCCACAAAATTTAAACAATAGGTATTCGAATTTGTGGCTTTACGTACTGTTACCAAGTTGGACCGGTCCGCTACAATAGTATTCTGGCATCGGTCAACTCGTCCAAACAAGTTTTTATTATACCACGTATCGAGAGGTAATGGAAACCCTTCTTTGTCGGGGTAAACAGCTTCCTTATAAACGCTTCGCTGAAAAAACTTAGCACTAGTGGCTAAGTTGTTCTGTCCCTGAGGATTCTGGATATCGTTGAAAGTATAGGGAAAAGTATATTTATCGTTTTCACCATATCGCGGCATTAGTCAGATCTCCTCTGTAATAAGTAGGGCATCCGCCGTTTTATAACTTGTCTGCTGGCTTTACGCCGGTGCCGCCGGCGGCTGTACGGCCGTCGGTGAGGTCGGGATCAGCTCCCAACTCTTGCTCCATTTGCTCCCACCGCTTCTCCTCAGCCGTCTTGGGCTTTTCTTCGTTAGGGTTGTCGGCGAGGCTTGAGGTTTCTTCTCCATAAAGGGTTATATTGGTGATTTTATTCTGGGACATGCTCATTCCCTCCTGCAGAGCCTCCACTGTAACATTGAAGCCGGCGTCACTAATGGTATGGGCCACCTTACTTACCATATGATAGCCACCAATACCTAAAATACGCGCCAAGTTAGGAATAGAGCCTTGAGCCTTTCGATCGCCTAGGCCCACCCCAATAGGTTCGATATACAGATACTGGCCGTTTTTATGTAGAGTGTTTCCGATCATATCCATGGAGACTGTATAGAGTTCTCTCAGTTGTGTGGCGCTTAAATTGCCGGCTTTGCTCATGCGAGCCTCACGATAATAGGGCATGTCCATCCTATTAAACTTAATGGTTTTGTTTAATCCGCAGGCGCTACCGAGATAATAGTGGTATATTCCATTCTTCAGATCCGTCTCGTAATCGCCGCCTCTAGGCTTTGATGCACCGCAATAGAAAATAATAGTAGGAATTACGTTCTTCTTCCGTGGACTGAGTTGCTTCCGCGAACGTTCATCGGCTAGTTTTTTTGACGCGGCTAGCTCGTGAACGTCTGGAGTTTTACCTTTATATGAATCCGCTAAATTAAATGTAGTAATATCGAACTTTAAATGATATTTTAATGTGTTCTCAAAACAAACATTATTGAATGCTTTACCAATCAAGCTGCTAGCAATATCTTTTACAAAGGATAAGAGTGTGTATGTTTCTCTTTGAGGGCGAATAACATGATTAACGTACCACTCTTGAAAATATGTCAAAGAGATAGGGATGCTCCCGAGGTTGGTAGAAAATAATATTTTGGATATCTTCGAGCCGGCGAACCGCATAGGATCTACTTGAGAAAGGGCTTCCACCACCCTCTTTGTCCGCTCTCCTCCTTTGCACTCAATCTCTAGATTTTTAACCTGGAACCCCAGAAGAGGGTCCATTACCTCAACGTCTCCCAAAAGCATTTGGAGGCTACCGTTGCTCCCATTTTTCTCCACTACAATGTGTTGAAGCTCCTTTAAGATGCCGTCTAGTAAGTCCCCTAAATAAAAATATGGTACACTAATTGCGCCGGCGTTGTCTTTTTTCAATTGAATGCTAGCATATCGTTCGAACTCGTCCCCTCCCTCTAAAGCGTTCCTCTTGGTGTTCCCGTCTGTGCTGCTAAAATTGGCCAACTCCTTTAAAAGCGTGTCGTCCACGTTGTCGGTCTGGGTGGGCTCGCCGAAACCGCGCGCTACTGGATCAGAGGATTGGCGTGTTTTGGCCATCTGGGCCCTTTTTTCGGGGTCTGGTTCCTGGCTGATGAGGCCGTCTTTATATGTATCTGCATTAATTTTGATACTATAGATTTTGTCGGTATCGTAGAGTATCTTCAGAAACTTTCTATACTTTTCCATCTTATCTTGCTTACGCAGTTCAGATGCCGTCTTTGCGGCCTTCTCGGACTTGGTGGCGGCCAGCTTGTTGTCCGCGTCATCGGCACCGCCCCCAGAGTCTTCTTGTTTTTTCTGTTCTTCCTTTGCCTCTTTTTCCGCTTCCTCTGCGGCCTCTCTTCTCTCGGTATAACTTGTTTCGCCCTCAAAAATATCAGCTTTTTTCTCACGCATGATCCCAGATAAAGCTGCTTGGTAATCAATAGAGAGTTCGACGGTTGCATCATCTTTAAAATTAAGTTGGTGTCGAGTGACCTGCAGATAAAGCGCAGTCTGAGTGGCTTTAATAGCGGCCCTAAAGGCTGTGGCCTGGTCGCCATTCATACTGGTAGCGGCAACAATAGTCTCGATAGATTCTGGGACTGACCATCCTACCAGTGCTTTTATTCTAAAGCGGGCACCCTCATATTCTTCATGGAGGACATCACAGAGCGTGGCATTTTTAGGAATGGGCCTATCAAGAGGCTTTTTATCTTTAGACGTACGCGCTCCTGAGCCAATTATTAAGTCTAGGTAGCCAGCTTGTTCGCGTCCTGCTTTAAGATCATAGTCTCCATTATCCTTTTTATTCAGAGCAAACAAATCTTGAATGCTTTGAAAATGTAGTACGAGGTTGGCCGATATATTATTATCTACTTCAGCGGGGTTGATGCCATCCAGAGACCACGAAAAAGATTTAATTCCGGCGCCAGGGATTCTGCCATGGCCCAACATATCTATATCTGCCGGATTTATGAACGACGGAAAAGGAATTTCAGTTTCGCGGTAGGGCTCGAGGTAATCATCTCCCTTATAGTCAACCCGATATATTCTTATTAACGGAGACAAGAGAGCATAAGCATCGGGACACGTGGCTAAAAGCGCCTTGACGGCCTCGTCCTTGTTTCCGTGCTGAAGGAAAGAAATTAAGTTTCCAGGGTTCTTGGATTGATCCTTCACGCGGCCGAGATATTCATAACCGGCGGCGTTGTTCTTGGTGCTGGTAATATAGCTAATATTTTCCATCAAGAAACACTGAAGATCAAACGGTTTTAAAAACCCCCCATAACGAGATATAGCATCAGGTCCTTCTTTGACGGGGTCTTGACTTACGAGAGGACGCGTCACATCAGGGGTTGGGACGAAGTCGCCCGGGTCCGTATCTCCCACCATGTCTTTAAGAATCTCATCGACAATGGCGTGAACACGCTGGGCGAGAAGGTCCGGGAAGTTGCGAGCAATCCTAGATATAAATTTCTTTGCGAAGGCGGTCCAGTTGCGGTCAGTAACATAACCCCTTCTATCAACATTAAAGACCGTATCCTGTGGACCAAACCACTGCTTTAGAGGGGTGTCATTCTTCGTAATGGCAGCCGTTTGCGCTGGCTTGCCGCTGCCGGCGCGGGCCGCGGCCACAGTCGAGAGATATTTGTCCCATGGCAGATTTGCACTTGAGAACATGCCCGGATCCGGGGATGACCAGTTCTTCTTATGGAATTTACCTTGTACAGGCGAAGGCTTTGCCACAATAATAGCTCTCCACCGAGAACTTCCCGCATTACCCAAGTACCAGCCACGCGGGGCGCCCCCGAAAAGGGCGCCGCCATAGTTAAACTGACCGACCGTAGCGAAAAGGTTCATGCCATATATTAAATCATTCTTGTTTAGACTGGTCTGCCCCCCAAGGACGTCTGCGCCCTGGCCGTAAAGGGGCGCGTAGGCGCTTATGTCATGATAAACTCCCTGGGCAACATAGAAAGCGCCCTTGCCTTCTCCACTGTGCAAGCTATTAAACTTGGATACCACCGCCTTAGACTTGGCGGTTCCAGTACCAGAATACATACTATTAATTTTTAGATTAACTTGAGAGAACTGCTTCTCATTAATAAAGCCCACATAGTCTGAGGCATTTTCGGAGGATGATTTACCGGGCTTTAAAAACCCATAGGTTGGGTGGTCTGCGAAAAGATTAATATTCTGTCCATAGGGTGCAGCGCTGTTCTCCTTAGTTACTTCCATTGTCAGAAACAGGTCTACACACGCAGGCACAACCTCATTGAGCCACTTGCGCTTCCACGTTTCGATCTCGTTATTACTCGTGGCTACCATATTTCTACTTCGTTAGTTTGCATGTACGGCGACATAATACTATATCCTAACCGCCATAATAGCCCAAGATTTTCTCCAGGGGAATGGGTATATAGACCACATCTCCTGGTGAGAGTTGTGATTCTGTGGGCTTCTTATTATACTGAGCTATGACCCACCAGTATGTTGGCATGCCATAGTACTGTGAGGCTAGTTTGTAATAGCGATCGCCGACCTTCCATATGTGCTGAATACGCTGAAGAGTGCGGATTTCGTCGGGCGTCGGGTAGTGCAGAATTGCCGTGTTATACTGCCTAATCTGTTTAACCCCTCTCTGCTCAAGGACTTTTTGATATTCTTCCATGTCATTTGTTAGAATGGTTCTGTCGTCGTATCGGGTTCCCATGATTAAGCTCCCCCAACTTCGCTTTCTTCCGCGGCTGCTTCGCCCGTGGAGACTTCGTCCGGATTGATCGCTGTGCCGTCTGAGTCCCACTCCCGGGCGCCCCATAAGTTAGGTGGCGCCTCGATTATAGGGGGGGCAGTTTGGGGGCCCGACCGATGGGGGAAGTTTTGCAGGACGTCCGCCTGTTCTTCGCTTCCGCCAAACACATAGTTCCCCTTCGAGTCTTTGCTCCATCCAACCAAATGCGTATGCAACACGGTAAATTCTAATTGTACGCTGTAATGTTGGTAGTTAAAGGTGTCCCGGCCGCCAGTGGGGCCGAAGAATTGTCCGCTTTCGATGGTAGGAGAATAGCTAAACCCATTGAGAAACCCTGTTAGTCCCCCTAATTCTTGACTATTTTCTATCATGTTGACCCAACCCATCTTTAATAAAGGAGGAGATACTATTACTCTTTGATTCAGAGCTAGATTTTTTTGGTTCTTGCCTCGGCCGACGGTTTCGGGTGAATATACCGGATACAGAAACTGGGCTATTTTATTAAGCTTTTCTTGGTTTGCGGCTGCTTCCAAGACATCGGCCGCGACGACGTCAAACTGAATGCTTATTTTTCTTCCTGTCCTTTGAAACGTGTAAAGATCATCCATACGGCCATAGACCGGGGTACCAGACCAAGTGGACTGGAACTGATCAGAAAACTGAGATACCCAGGCGTCTAGATCAATTCTCTTTTTAGTTGGAAGATGAGTAAAGTTGATCTGAAGGGTAGGATCTTTAATTCTAGCTGCGCCCTTCGGGGGTTGCCTGAATACGCCCCCATGGCCGAGCGGGGCAGTGCGCGCATAACGCATCGCATCTTCTTCACTAATATGGGGTAATTCTATACCATCGATCTTTATATTTGCCATCGTCTTTCTCCTTTACCTTGGTGCGCCCGGGGACCAGGGAAGCAGCGCGCTACGGCCCTGCGGCGATTGGAGTGCCTTAACGACCGTGGCGTCGACTTCTTCTTGACCTATATAGACCGTAACATTAATTCCGCCTGCCCCATCTCCAGTACCACCGCCGAGGGCTTGCACGATGGGATTGGTTATGGTCTCTTTAAGCAGCGGCCCGAAGAGGCTCTTGAGGGCCATATTCTTTACCATGTCCAGAATACCAAACCCCTGTGCAGCTTTCTTTCCGAGGAAAGTGGAGCCCATTGCGCCGGCTGCGCCCGACGCCATATTCATTGGCATGGCAGTGCCCATTAGCTGGGTGAGGGCGGCGGAGAGTCCTCCGCCAGGTTTACCAGCCAACAGTGTATCGTTGTCATGAAACGTCGTTACTTGTCCATCTTTGAGAACAGCGCCATCATTCATGGCCGCAACGGTGCGGCCCGTATTACTGAATCCTCCTTCGGGGCCCGAAAAACCCAGGATGCCAGCGGCCTTTTCTAACAAATACCCAACTACACCAAAAGTCATATTGTTGGCTAAGTCCAACAGAGCGTGACCGAAGGCTTGTGCAAGACTCTTGCCATTGGCGAGATGTTTAACTAAGGATATAATTCCACTGATCAGCATCCCAACTGGGCCCATAAATACCAATATTTTCTGCCCTATGTCCATAAACGCTTGGCTCGTCGATAGGCCGGCATCTTTCATTTTCTTGAAGTGCCAGACGAGGAGGGCGATGCCGGCAACGACGCCGGTGATGATCGCTCCGATCGGGGTAACTGCAAATGCAGTATTAGCCGAAACCCAAGAAGCAACCATCGTGGCTAGACTCTTAATCCACCCCCATTTCAAAAGACTCATGGCATTCTTAATAGCCATTATCCCCTTAACGAGAGAAACAGTGAAGCCCAGGAACTTAACGGCGGCCAATCCGATTAAAATTTTCTTGAAGTCTTCGGTGATGTCACGGGTCTTCGTGAGTTTATCAATCCATTGCGTGAAATTTCTGATCATCTCTAAAATTTGGTTCAGTAAAGGCTGGTTTGCTTGGATGAGTGCTTGGAGCTGGAGAGTGAGACCTTCCATAGCAGATTTGGCGGCCTTCGCGCGTTCTTCGGCCTTCTTTTGTTTCTGAATCTGCTCCTCTTCAGCCGCCGTAAGGGCGCCCATCGATCGCCGCAAGGTATCCACATCGGTTCCCAGGGCCGCGGCAAAGGCCTTTTGCTCGTACTTGCTTAAATCGGAGAATATAACCCCAGACATGTCCACAGCCTCTTTCATCATGTCCATTCTCTCGGCTTCCGTGGCGTTGAGCATGTCAATTGAGTTAAGATAGGGGCCACCTAATAGGGCGTTCAACTTGCCGACTGCTTTGCCCGCGCCCTCAAAAGTATCGAACTGCTCAGTGAGTCCCAAGATCTCGTCAATTGAAAGACCTGTGTCCTTAGACTGCATTTCGAGCTTGCGGAATACGTTGATCATGTCTGTTCCGTAGAATGAGAGCTTTTTGCTTGCGGAAGCAAAATCTGCAAAAACATCGCTGACGTTCTTGCCTAGACTGACGGCAGTATCATCGAGCTGTTTTACAAGGTCCATCGATCCCTGAGCATCGTACCCCAGAGAAAGCATCGCGGTATCCAGAATCCCGGTGGTCACATCCATACTAACACCAAGTTGGTCATAGACCGCGACAGTGCTCGCCAGTTTGGTCTGCATCCCATCACTCTCACGCGTGAAAGTACTCATTCCTCCATACAGAGACTCCATGGATTTGGCAGCTTCATCAAATCCTACCCCGGCGGCCTGCAGATTATTACGAACGGCGCTTATGTTGTTGTTAAACTCTTTGCTGGCGCCAGTATTCTGGCGAAACTTAGCCTGAGCTTCGTCAGCTGCGAAGGCTACCTGCATAAACAGATCAAAGATCTTGAGCATGCCACCAGTGGCCATCTTCTGAATACTCGACCAATTAAACATTTCTTTGCTAAAACTCTTGAAGGCTTCGCCAGTAGTCGGCACAATTTCAAGGATCTTGCTGAGGCCGCCACTAAGACCGAATAAATTGTTCTTAAGTGTTTTGGCGCCCTGGGTTCCTTTTGCCTGTTCGGCATTGAGTTCCTTCTGGGCTTTTGTTAACTTCTTGAGCTTTTGTTCGGCTTTATCGGTCTCCACCTGCAACAGCCAGAGTTCTTTGGCTTGTTCTTTTGTCAGTTCGACCCCGGGCTCAAAGGTCTCTTTAAGAGCGCGCTCGGATGCCACGGCACGATCATATTCTATTTTCGCTAACTGCTGATTTACCTCAATTAGGTCTCTTTCACTAACAGCAAGATCTCTCTCAACCTTGAGTAACTTTTCCCGGGCTTCGGGGGACATATAACCAGAGCCTCCGCCTAGGCGCCCCCCGCCGAGGTCGGATTCCGAGCCTTCAGACCTGTTCGCTTTTTTTAATTCCGCGAGGATTGCATTCAGAACAGTTGCGTCTGATGCGGTATCTGTGCCGTCTCCGTTAGCCATCGAAAACTACCTAGTTCTTAAACGGCCATTTCAGGCCGGTTTCGTTTTCAAACTTGCCGACGGCGCCGTCGAGGCGGTGGCGATAATTTAATGTTTTGGGGTCACTCAAGCCATGTTTAATATAACTGTCCATGTAGCGTCGCTCCCGCTTAAGGGCATCAAAAAAGCTTTCAATTTGAGCATCTGTACCGCGGAGAGACATGGGAACTTCAACCCCTGCGTGCATCAGGCTGAGGAGCAGTTGGTTAACCTGCTTGGAGAATGCTGTATAAAACTGCCCCTCTTTCAAAAGAGGGTCGTTGAGGTCAATAATAATTTTTTCTTTAGACATGGTCGCGGATCTCCAAAATAAATAGTTTCACAAACAAAAATCCGCTCCTTTTAAGAACGGCTCTTTGAGGAAGACTCTTCCATGGCTTTATTTTGCTTCTCGAACTCTTCAATCAACCGCGTAAGAAACCACCTTCGTAGCTGAACAGGAAGATTATAGGCCTCAAAGAATGACCACCCTCCGTAATGCTTCAGAGCAAAAAACTCTTCGTATACTACTGCTTGGTACTCACTTGTTAGGCCAAAAAAACGCCGCAGTTAGCGGCATACCCACCTTCCCGAGATGCCCGCACTCCTCACACTCGAACTCAAACGTAAGATCAAGATCCGGGGTAAGATCGTCGTAAATGTTCCGGAGCTTTCGTGACATCATGGCGGGAATTTCATTAGCAAACTTCTTAATGAGATTGCGGTCTGTAATATCGTTAACGCTAACGATAATCGCCTCAAGTTGGTCAGTAATCATCGCATCGGGGAGCTTACGCTTCTTGCGCGTCTCTCGGCGACCGGCAACGAGTTTTTCGTCTGAGCCTTTAAGAAGTTTAACTTCTACTCTTAGATTAAACTCTTCAAAAGAAATAATATAATTTCCATTTTCGCCTTCTGTAACATTATCCGGCAGGTCGACGGATTCTTTGGTAGTCAACTCATCAAGATTGAGGCTCTCGTCGGTAGTAACGCTGCAGCCCGGGCACGTAAGTTGCGTTTCATAAAACGGGCCATAGCCTGTCTTGCGTGCTGCGATCAATAATGCGTTCTTGTCGCCAATAAGCAGATCATTAACTTTAATTTCTTTATTGACGATGACTGACTGCAATAGCCTGTCAAGTGCGAGGCCCTTTTTAAGGAGTGCTTCCGAAGTAAGGATATCCTCCTCCTTGGCGGTCATGTGTCGGATCTCGATTGTGTCCACACCGGACAGAGGATGGGTTTCGGGGTAGTGCTCTCCACCGCTGGGGAGTTCTACAAATTCTGTGGGGGTGACAAAGGAAAAGATGCTATCTTCACTGCTTCCTTTTGTCATTAACGGAGCTGGGGGGTTTTCATCACTCGGGGGCTCATGCGTGAGCCCGGAGCGATTAGAGTTTTTTCTTGCCATTCGGCACCTTCTTTCTTATAAGTAAGCCCTAGACTTGGTTAATCAGTGACAACCGTGAAGGACTCATACGTAGCCCAATCATACTTGAAAGTTAGATCAATGTTAAGTAAATCATCACCAGCATAGTCTAAATCGCCAAATTTAGCATCAAGAATAAAGGCATTTTGGAGCTTCCATGTGCCGGCAATGTCGCCGGTACCAGTCAACTCATCGATTTCTACCTGGCCTAACGCAGCCAGTGCGCTGGACTTATTAACCGTACCAACGTTTCCTTCGATTAAGGCATCCAACTGATCGTCGGGCTTCAAATATCCGGACTTCATCAAGGCATCATAAATGATCTTATTGCCGTCGGGGCTGAGGGAGTTAACGATACTAGCCGCACAGTCGTTCCATAGAACGCTACCGGGATAGTAGTAAGTGTTGCCGAGAAACTTGTGCTCTGTGCTTGAAACCGTAAAAGAAGGCTTCGTAAAAGTCTTGGCCAAGTATTCCTGGTAAGTGTGTTCCTGATCCTCCGAGATCAAGTTCGGTAACCTCAAGATAAATCTATGTTGTCTTTTCGGTTCTGATAAGGCGCTTGTCCAAAATGGCATTAGTTTAGTTCTCCCACAGTTCTAAATTTAAATAGTCTGGGCTGGCAAAAAAACCTTTCTGATTATTAATCATCGAAGGCGGCTCCAGTCCGGGTAATGTTGAAATCAATCGCGATATATTCAATGGCGCGAGTTGGCTTCAGGAAGATCTTAGCATACAGAATGTTTCTGTCTACCAAGTCTGGTGTAGTAGTGGTGTCATCTAGCACCACCTTGTAGTCAGTGAGCCCAAAGTTGGTCTTAACATCGGCCAGGAACGGCTCTACCCGAGAGGTAAAGCGTGCCCAGGTTGTCTTAACATTGGGATCAAACAGGATCGTAGCAGCCATCTGCGAAATTCGCTTCTTCACGAAGATCATGAGTCGCCGCACGTTAATGCGGTCGAGTGCAGACGGTGTCACCTGAAGTGTCTTCTGCCCGAAGATCACAATACCTTCCGCCGGGAACTTAGCAATCGGGTTAATGTTTGCGGCATAGAGATCATCACGATCCTTGCGGCGTAGCTGGTGAGCCACATCAACAACGGGGATTCCAGCTGAGCCCTCAGTGAGGCCTCCGCGGTTGAATCCAGCTGGAGCAAACCACACCTGTGTCTTGCGCTGCGAACTTGAGAAAGTTCCAATTGCTGCGACAGAAGGCGGCATCCACAAGAGCTGGCCTCCAATGGTGTCCCTGGCTCGCACCCACGGATAGAAAGTACAACCGTAAGAGGTATTAAGTCCTCGGGAGCGAAGATTGGCAATGGCTTGCGTAATAGTGCTGGCGCTGTTGTTTCGAGCGCTTACTTTCGCCTCTGCTCGGGGCTGGAAGCCATCCGGCAAATCGATAACAGCGAGGGCATCAGCCCGGTCCTCACAAATACGAATCATATTAGTGGTGAGGGCCTCGTTGGTGACACCTGGGGCCGAGAGAAGATTCATCTCGGTCATCTCAGGATCGGCAACACTGTCCGCTGCTCGTCGAATCGAGTTGAACTGGTAACTGTTCCGATCATTGATGCTCGAAATGCCTGACATAATGCTGTTACGGAACGGGTCCATCTCATCGATGTTGAGGCCGTCGAAGCCACCATAGAGGGGCACAGTAAAGCGGTCATATCCCGCATCCAAAACACCACTAATGGCACCAGAAACGGCTGTGTAGGACGTTGTGCCGCCTGCCACCGGGCCTGAGCCCGACGTCCAAGTTGCAATACCCCCCACGCCGTCGCCGACGAGGTCGTCCAGAGTGAAAAGGACGGCCATTTCGGTTGTGCCGGTTAGAGCGGCGAACATGTTCGAGACGATTCCGCCTCGTGGCCGCAGTGTATCAATGGTAGATTGAGCAAACACAGTGCCTCCGGCTGTTCGAGTCGTCTGGAGGCCAAAGTATGCATCAGTAAACGTTGAAAGTGCGCCTTCAGAAGAGTTGGCGCGCAGCTCAGGTGCTGGATAGTAAACCGAAGCGCTGATGACCGATCCACTGATGACAAAAGCACTTCCCGTAGTGGCGGAAGCTAGGGCCGGGTGGCCTGTCGTGACACTGCCGGTTGCCCAGTTGCCAACCGCCGTCTTGGGCCCAGCTGGTGGGGCGCCCATGGAACTATCACCCTGAACGGCGGGGCCGTCGGTCGAAGTTATAAGAAGGCTTGCTCCTGTTTCGTCTTTCCATTTAACGTTGCCTTGATATCCAAAAGGAAGATACATAGCATTTAAGAGGCCACCTTCGATATCGGGGTTAATCTCTACGCGGATGAACTCGGAGCGGTTATCATAGTTTCCAACTTCTTGGTAAATACGATCATCTTCGCGCCAGGACAAATACTTGTCGCCAATCTTGCGCGCTACATAATTCAAGGACTCCGGATTAAGGTCACACTCAGTGAACTGCTCAACGACCTGGACTACGTTGTCCGAATCAGACAGTCGACGGACCAGGACCGTAAAAGTACCATAATCGCTTGACTCATTGGTGGACTGCCGAATGTCCTGAATAGAAATCTTCAGGTTTCGGGAGGACCAATCGCCGGCTTCCCCAAGGGCATGAAACTTCATCAAGTAAGGCTGTCGCTGGTCGCCAATATCGCAACCTACAACCCAGCCTGTTTGAGCGTTTTGCACACTGGCATTAAAGTTCGACCCGGACGCGTTCGACCCAGTGGAAAAAAGTTCGGTTACAGCTGCGTAAGTTACGCCGTCTGCGGGCTGAACGTTCTGCTTCATGAAGCGATCGAACGTTTCTCCGAGGAAATAGTTTAGCTGATTCGCAGAGTCTGTGATGCCGTCGTTGAGTAGTTCCGGGTTAGTGTTAAAAACTTTTCGGATATACTTCGAACTGTTGCGATTAAAGTTAAAAGAGGCCGTCATGGGTGTGCTATCGGTGTCCGAATTGGTGATGATTAACTTGTACTGATAGTTATTGCTACCGTCGTTCTTGACGAGAAGGTTCTGGTAACCGCCCGCCGGAAGCGCGTGCAAGTCTGGCCTTGAGGAAATCATGATGGGACTGCCGGCCGATGAAGACTGCTCAGCAATGAAACTACCTGTGAGTCCAATGCGTGCGTCGTCGTTAACGTAGAAAATGGCGCCCAAGGAGCCTGTGACAGAGCCAGAGGTGGTAGTGGCACCAGAGCCGGACTCGAACACAAAAAGACCATAGGCCTTCGTCTGAGTCCAACCTGCGAGACCCTCACCCGTCGCGGTGCCCTCAGTTGTCTGAGCACCGAGAAGGCGGATAAAGGTTAAGGGAGAACTGTTGCGAAGATACGCCTGCGCACCATAAGCTCCATAAGTGGGGGCCTGGAGGCTGGCACCGTCACGCCATACATCATTTCCGGTTTGACCCGGGGAGGGATTACCGAAAATCTGTACAAACTCTGAAAACGAGTTGACGGTGGTGGGTCGAAGGGCTGGGCCCTTCTCGGCGCGGCCGATAATGACGGGGCCGATTCCTGCCGGCGACGCCGGAAGTTGGGAGTTATCAATCTCGTTGATAAAAACCCCGGGTGATACAAATCTGTAGTTTTTAACTGACATTCGCTACGATCTCCTAATAACAGTAGAACTTTCAGAAGTAAATAGTCTTAATCCGGTCCAATAGTATTATTCTCTATAAAATCCGTCTTTTATGTTATCCGGGATATCCCCAAAGATAGTTCTTTCGCGGGAAAACTTATATTCAACAGCGTTTTCGCGCTTTATGATTTTGGGCTTTTCCTGGTTTTCGCCCTCTCCGATCAAATATCCCAAAACGTCGATGCTGATGGTGTGCTCATAGTTGCGGCGGTCCATTCCCAGCGAGGCCTTGTTGGATCCATCGGCGAAGTTGCCATCTATAAAAGTCTCATAATAATGATTCTCGTCATGAATCATTTTGGGCATCCGAGAGTTGCCTGGTATAGTAATAAAGGGCTGCAGTAGTTCGTTTATCTGCTGCTGGTACTCGGTTCGCAAACTTACTTCATATTTCACAGTGACCCACGTGGGGATTGGAATTGTAATGGTTTGATATACCGTGCGCTGGGTCGACATATTTCTTTTATTGGTGTTAGCATTTTTAGATGTTATGTTATTGTCCGGGCCGAGCTTACGTTTCGAGAAGGCATTTTGAAACTCGGCCGTCTTTTTCTGATTAATTCTGCGGGCTATAGTAATGACACCGCCCTTCTCGTCTTGCACGGGATACAAATTAGCATAAATGGAGCCGCGATTGCCGGGCTCTTTCACCACGCTGGATCGGTTTACGCTAATGAGCGGTAACTTTAGGATCTCGTCCTGGCCGCGTAGATCTTTGTTGTGTTTTATTTGATAAGCGCGTTCAGCCGAGACCCACAGCACGGGCACCTTTTTAAAACCTTCATTGGTCGTGACGGAAAGATTAAGTTCCTCATCGATAAACTTAAGCATCGCTCCGTCGATCGTCTCTAACGTAGAGGGAGCAAACTCTATCTCGTGCAGCTTGTCTGCTACGTTGGCATCGCCCACATAATCGTTTTTTGTCGCCTCTTTGTCTTCAATCTCGGCTTGGGTGCGCTTGCTTCTCGACATTAGCCTTACCCTACAAAAATGCCGGCAGGAATATTTTGAAGCACCTTGGCGGTAGAATCTTGGAGGCCCGAATCAACAGTGGCCATTTCTGCATAAGTAATCTGATCAAGCAGGGCTTTCAACTCATCCCGCAGCTGGTCTTGCTCAGCCTTAGCTTGCCCTAACAGCTCAGCAGCGTTTAATGTAATGCTCTCACCTGGGATTGGTACAGTAGCAAACTTGCCGCGGACCTGGCCAAGAACCTCTTTTGTCAAAGCTAGGGCAAAGCGACGGATCCACTGCTTTCCAATTGAGTTAATTTTATTATAAGGAATATTATTGAATGGCAACTGATTCATGTTATTGATTCCATTAATACCTGAGCGGGGCTGTCCAGTACCCTCTTCCCATGGTGCAAATTGGTTCTCAATAGAGAACTGGACCCAGAACTTCTTCGGACCAGTGCTATCCGGCTGCGGGAAAAGTCGCAACATGTTGTTTTTTATTTCATAAGAATAGTGGGAGATACGCGTATAGATGGCGTCCTCATAGGCCATCGCCTGAAGTTTATTCTGCCACGTGGGCACCACTTCAAATGTGGAGTCGTCGGCGTATTGGCCGTAGGTGCGTAGATTGCCCACGACAGAAAATCCACCATAGTAACCATAAAAGCGCCACATGGCGCGGGGAGTTCGGAAATATACCTTACGAATGATAACACGCTTGTCGATGACTTCATCGAAATAGGGCACAGTGTTGTCCGTAGCAGCCGAAGAAGAAATGATATTCTGTAAATCATAGTCTTGCTGGCCTGCGGTGGGAGCGAAAGATGCGGAATAGATAGGAAGCGTACCTCCTATATTGGTTTCTGTGGCAGATCGTTCGGAAACGCGGCGAGCAAAACCATAATCAAAACGAGGATAAGTTAGCTCAATGTCCGAGCCGGATAAGGCATGGCCTGCAATTATCTGTCCGTCCTGATCGAAAGAGGCAGTCGGGGCGCCCAGCATATCAGACAATACATTTTTTGATTGATGCAGGTTAACTAAGTAAGAATATTCCAATACAGCCTCTTCATAGGCTGAGTATACACTTCCTTCGGCAAGTTCAATATCTAAAACATCGCCCCCGAGCTTTTTATAAGTATAGGCCACCTGGTCGGCTGCACCTGAGAAGAATGCTACCGACTCATATATCCCAAAAGGGAGCGTGGCCGCAACATTGTCGGCATTCCCGGTAACTGGGAGAATGTTCGCATTAAAGGTGGATGCGGGGTTAAGATTAGGTATTGCCATGTATGGTCCTCTCTTGCTCTAATACTAAATAGAAAGCCCCGCCTCAAAAGAGACGGGGCTTTCACTATTTTGACCTTAAGTCAAATATGGCTAGACTAAGTCTTCTACAACAACCAGTCCATACATATCCGGACGCACCATCTTCTTGGCGTATCGAGTCATGACTCCCTTACGGGGCACGAAGTCTTCAACACCGAAGATCGTAGGTGTGGTCTGCAGCGGCACATAAGGTGCATACACATAGCCACTCTCAAGGAAGCTACTTCCGCGTCGGCCAACGAGGACCAAGTTACGCGGGAAGTAAGGATCGACGATGACGTCGAACTTCTTCGAAAGGGAACCAACCTTAACAGCACCCGCGTCACCGCGGTCGCTATCAGCACTCACATTGGCACGGAAGCCGGCCGTGAACTCAAGCAGATTGGCAATTTCAGGTCCGCAAACCACGAAGTTAGCCGCACCACGAAGAGTCTTACGGTGGATCTGAGCCGACACATCATTGATGGTCTCAATGAGAGTCTCATACCATTCGCTCACGTTACCCGTGAAGTCAGGCGGAGAAGCCGCATTGGACGCATCCAGGCCAGTCTCGCGATTAACGAACTTGCCGGGGAGACGCGACCAGTAACGAACACCAGCCGTAGAGCCTCGAACGAGGTCTTCCACGATCTCACGATCGATTTCAAGTGCAACCTGCTCAGACAGAATCTGAGTAAGCTCGACTTCGGCGTCAAGGTTGTGGTAGGCGTTAAGATCTTGTCCTAACTCCGGGGTCCACTTGGCCTTGAGCTTCTTGGTGACCGCCGTGACGGACACACTGTCGACCTTGATGTCGATCTCAGGAATGTTCGGATTGTTCTCAAGTCCCCAGTTGGGAGCACCAACAAGAGCACCAAGAGCATTCGCACTACCACCCTGAGCAGCGTCAAAGTTGTCCTTCATCGGGTAGGACCAGGACCAACCGTCGACGCCAGCAATGCTAGCAACACCGCCGGTGAGCTGAGCAAGAGCGCCGGTGAGGGTACAGGGACTTGGCACCAGCCATGTCATCAAAAGATTGTCGGAATCGATGTCTCCGATTCGTCCATTCAAGGAAGCCGAGCTATACATCGTCAGGCGACGCTGCAGTCGGATATTTGTGTTGATCGCGGACTGGGAGACAAAGATGCCGCCAAAGGCTCCGCCTAGGCCACCAGCGGTGTTGCCGTTGGTACCCGAAACCTGAATGGCAACGAGGTCCTGCAGATTGAATGCAGATGCATCCGCCGTAAAGTTGGCAATCGGAATCTCAGTAACGATGACCAGGGAGCCGGAGATATCCGGGTCGAACCCGGTCATTTCACCTAAAGTAGCCGAGTTAGCGCCGAACGTTTTGCCGCCGGCCTCGCCGGCAGCGTTTCCGGTCAGGTTGTTGTCTGTCCCAGCTGTACCGGTCACAATCATTACAAGTGAGTTCCCAGTACCGTTGGGCGAAACGCCCGGGACGCCGGGGTTAACCATGACGACGGAACCAGTCGGAGACGAGTAACCATTGTTGAGTGCGTATGGGCCGCGTTCGGCATCTGAGAAGCCGTCGCCGACCTTACCGAGGCTTACGCCACCGGTGATCTGCGCACCAACCACTCCACCGCCGTAGAGCGAAGAACCGGTGGGATATCCCAATCGGCCCAGAGCTGTTCCACCGTCTCCAACCGTCTGTGAGATGGTGAAGTCGAGGAAGAAGATGAGGCCCGAGGGCAAACTCATCGGCTGAACGCTAACGAGATCGTTGGCGATCAGCGCGCCGAAGACTCGGCGAACGAGGGGGAATGCGACAGCCGCAAAACCCTCAACGTCTCCACCACTCATGGTGGAAGACTCACGGAGAAGCTCTTTTGCCTGGTTCTCAAGCAATCGGGCCATACCGTTCCGAAGTGTGTCATCGCCTAAACCCTCAAGAAGTCCAGTGGACTCCCACTTACGGATAAGGGCGTCGCCCTCAGCAGCAAGATCGCGGTTAACGATACCTTCGGTTAATTTCTGTACAATAGACATTTTATAACCTCCTATAATTTGTTGTTGAATGTCATTTATTCAAACCTGCTAAACGCAGCATTCGACCCATTGCTGGATCTTTTGTTACCGTGTTGTCTCTCTTTGCGTTGATCAAAAGCGACGTAGGTCTCTGAACCACTTCACGAAGTGTTTGGGGGCGTGTTCGGGGATCAGCCGTACCCCCCACTGCGTTTTGAATTGTTTCATAGATCATACTGGCTTCTTCAACCGAATGGGCAGATTGAACAGCTTCGACAATTTGATTTTTTTGTCGCTCATTCAAGGAGGCGCTGCTTAGTGCCTTGTTTTGATAAACAAGCTTGGCGTTGTCGAGGTTCAACTTTGTAAGCTGTTCCTTCGACATCATTAAGAGGGCACGAAGCTCTCTATTTGATTCTTTAAGTTGGGATGTCCGGGCCTCATAAAGTTCCGCGTCGGATACAACGTCGGGGGCCGTTTCAACTTCCTCTTCAATTTCCTCTTCTTCGAGGTGGGCGTCCTGGGCGGCGCCCATGGCGTCGTTATTGGCCTGCTCAATACTGCTATCAGCAGAGTTGATGGATGACCATCCCTGGGGGCGTGGAGTCATATCCACAACGAGTTCTTCCACGAGGTCGGCAATCATTTCTTCGGTAAGGTCAATGTCCACATCGTCGTCATGAACAGAATCGATCGATGCAACATCTTCTTTCGCATCATTATCTAAATCAGTGTCCGTAATGTAGCCGTCCTCTTGAAGAGCATCGGCCATACCTAGAGCATCTGTGAGATCGTCGCCGGTTGCCTCAGCACCTTCGGCCTCTTCTTCTTCAATGCGAGTCTTAAGGGCGTCAAAATCAATTTCAATTAATTCATCTGCCGGGGGCGCGTCTATATCTTCGTTTTGGAAAGAGTAGGGAACTTCATCTAGAAATGAGGCATCCGCGCTGTCGGCGCTGGGATCCTCTGTCGGGATTCCTCCGAGCCCTAATTCGTCCTGCTCTAAAAGGGTATTAAGTGCACCCTTCACTTCGGCCGAATACTTCTCTAGTACGGTGTTTTCCGCATTTTTAAGTGCGGCTTCCTTGAGGGCTTTAGCGTCTACAATCGCTTCTTCTAATAGTGAAGACATAGAATTAACTCCAAATCTGATGACTTATCAAAAATAAATAGTTCGCAAGATGGGGAAATGACTAATAGATATATTATTCGTAATTTGTAAGTACGCCATTAACCTTGATATTTTCAATGCAAGTCCGGGTGGCCATGGTCGAGGCATCGGCACCAGTTTTATAAATGGCAAACATTCCCACCAAATGACCATTACCAGCTATATCTACACTTACACCAGAAGTATACAAATCTGTCCAACTATCGCCATGATCATCGCTATATCTGTATTTCACGGTATCATCTATTACCTCGACTCGAAATAGCCTGTCTGCCGAGAAATCTATCTGTGCACGTGCGGCGCTTCTTTCGGTACCAGATTCATATATCAAGTAATAGGGAGCCGTTTGTCCGCCCTCGTAACAGTACAGTGCATAATCTATCTCCGTATAATTATTAGATGCCGCGGGGTTGCTTCCACTATAGGCCAATCCTATCATGTAGTAATCCCCAGTTAACTGGTCAGCGGTAGGCATAAACTCAATATATCCACTACTGCCATCAGTTATCTCAGCGAGAGTAACGGCGCCACTATCCCAACCATACCCTGTATTTGTC
>Ga0208790_1000409_pt1 | contig 21440 bp, 36 predicted proteins | sample 10_taG_FD_184083 | JGI IMG/M metagenome (GOLD analysis project Ga0208790, IMG submission 184083) | Marine viral communities from the Subarctic Pacific Ocean - 10_ETSP_OMZ_AT15264 metaG (SPAdes) (version 2) | ecosystem: Environmental > Aquatic > Marine > Oceanic | place: Pacific Ocean | collected... | reverse complement strand
GCAGAACCACAACGGGGATATAAGGGAATAATATGGCCAGTTGAAAGTCCGACATTTCTTTAAACGATACGAGTAATTATTTAGATTTATTAAGTTTTATTAGAAAAGAAACACACCTTACCAATCATCTTCCTGTGTATTCATTTCTATCCATTCAGCATTATTTCTACAGTATGCATTCGCATCTATCTGCATATGTAAATGAGCAGCCGTATGAATACCCTCTATAAATGCAAGCATTCCCAATATCATTACTGGCATTATCCATAAAGGATGTCCTAATACTTCTACTGTCTTTTTCATGGCACCAGAATTAGAATGGTAGTTTCCTATCGCCTCCAATCCTGAAACTACCAAAGGGGATTGCAGCAGTTGGAGTATTCCTGTTAGGGACCACTGAATAGGGGGAATAAATCCTTGCCAACTTAGATATTATAGCATAAAAAAGGAGGGCGTAAATGCCCTCCTTAAGTTGTTCTGCAGAACTAATTGGTTACGTATCAGAATACGTATTTAACGCCAACTTTACCACCGAAGTTGATGATGTCGTCGCCAGAAGAATCCTCATCGGAAATACCGGAGATTTCTCCATAAACGGAAGCAGCATCAGCAACAGCAACGGAAACGCCAACCTTACCTGAAATTTCAGTTACGGTGTCGTCAGTTGAGTCAGTGTGAACGAAGCCAGGACCACCTTGAACATAGTAAGCAACCTTACCATCTTCAGTTCCACCTTCGAATCCTATATGAAGATCTGTTGTAGCAGTTGTATATTCGCCGTCTGGGTAGGAAGCATTAGCTTCTACGTTAACGTAAGGACCTGCAAAAGCAGCGCCAGCGAATAGGGGTGCAGCCAGAGTAGCTGCTATAAGAGGTTTAAACATTTCTTTGTTGAAGTGTCTCGCAAGCATTCGTATAATAAGCCTGCGGATGGTAGAACCCTCGACTGGGTTCTTAACATTACGCAGGGGTTACGATCTTTCGAGTCCCTTCGTCTTGTGTAATATTTATGTTAACATAAGTTTATGAATCTGTCAACCCCCTTGTTCTGCCCTGGGGATCCTACCATTTACGTCATAACCTGGCGGTAAACCGTACTGATATGGTTCATACTTCATCAATTGTTCTATAGAAACACTCGAACCTTGTGATGTCCAGAAATCATTTACACCTTGGTAACTATTCTTATGGAATATATCCAAATGGTCATCATGTATTGCTGAACCCAAATCCATCTTGAATAAGAAGATAGGAAAGGCATATGTCTTACCAGAATATAAGATACAATCCTCTGATGTAGCACGTGGTAGTACTCCATTATCAAGTCTATACTTCTTACCTCTTATATGTCTCTTATAAACCTTCTCTGCATGGTGTCTGGTAATAAGATATGCTGCTGCTGAAAAATCATTAATAAACCTAGGGTGCATAGTGATATGAACCTCTGCAGGATTAATGATAGTGAACTGCATGCAGTCATAATCATATGGGAGATTACCGTACAAATCATTCCAACTAAAATTCCAACACCGAACTGTAGAGAAATCAACATCATCTTCCATGATGAATATCTCAGAGTAATCAGTCTCTTCTATAAAATATTTGATTGCTTTTAAATGAGACAAACAACACCCTACCTCACCAGGAGATAACATATTAGGGACAATACCCTTCAGGTAACTAGCAACATCTTCATCATCATCTCTAGCATCTATACCAACAATCCTTGTATGATTCTTTACACCCCAATACTCAAACTGATCATTCATCCACTCTGTTCTATGTGAATCCTTATCACAATTCAACCAAAGACATGGTGGGAATCCCTGCAACTTATATGCAGACTTGTTCCTATCTAGTGCGAAATTTGACATAATCTAGATTACTGTAATACTCTTGGAGTTCCTCACGATTCATTCCTTGGATTCTTTCGTAGAGGTTTTTGTTTTTTTCGATGTACGGGTTCGTGAACCACGAATTGGCAGTACGAGCATGCTCAAGGTGGTAAATATGAGCATCAAGTCTGCCAACGTTATAACCCATAGTATTAAATCTATACCACCTCTCGTTATCTTCATAACCGTAAGCAATAAAATGCTCGTTCTCTAACCCTCCTTCTATATATTTCTCACGGTTAAAGAACTGACAGAACCCGTACTTGGCATCATATATTTTTGACTTCTGCTCAAGCACAGATAAGTTGTATTCGTCATTGATAAACCCAGAAACCAGGTCATCGTCAGCAAAGACTTGGTACTGCCAGTTGCCGTCACCATATGGATAAACGACATCGTAAGTACCATCCATAATAAGTTTTTCACTATCCTCATAAGATGAAAGGGGTAATAGTATATCACAGTCATAGTTCACCACCACTGGGGTAGTGGACATCATTGTCATATCATTTAATATACGAGTGCGATGAAAGAATTTATCATCACTCTTCTCAAATACATTAAGTAATTTTTCTGCATTCTTATCTCCAACACACTCCCTAATCTGTGGTAATGCAGTAACCGCAAATGTAGATGCTGTATCTACTTCCTTAATGATAACAGTAGCATCAGTATTCTCAAGGAGATAACACGTAGAAACAATAACGTTCCTAAGTCTATCAGTAGATTCTATCCTAAGAGGAACAACAAACGTAGTGTTCTCAATCATAATTTTATCCAATTAGATGGGAACAGATCTGATACGTTATGGTCCTTAGTATAACCAGTGATACCAAACCACTGCTTAGGATACACAACCATCTTGTCCTCTGCTGTTGATAACCAAGCAGGCCACCAACTGAATGTACTATTAGCAATAATAAAATGAGAGCACATGGTCATCAAACACATATCCACATAGGGATTATCATTCTCTGATATTAAAAAGTTATCTGGTGCAAACAACTCTTGTTCATTACACCACTTTGGATCATCAGAGAATACAATAACCTGACGATGCCTCTCAAATTTCTTAAGTGCTGCTGAATAGTATTCCAATCCTTGATTAAAATGATTCTCTACGTTAGTAATGAAGTCACCTCTACGAACATGAAGAGCAACAGGTTCTGTCATCTCTTCCATCATCTCTTGACAAGGTGCTAATATCTCAGGGCGAAAAGTAAAATCATATCTAATATCATCCTTAATATGATTAAAGTACTTCGGTGTCTGATAGTATCCCATTAGAGAAACATTATCAGGACAGTTATTAAACAAGTCCTCACTAAAATGAAAGTGAGGTTCCTGTACAAACTGTCCGTCTAATACACCAGTCTTCACATTGATATCAAATGGATTGAATAACTCTGTATACAATCTATTACCAAGAGAATCAACTACAACCTCCTCATTATTAGCAACCATATAGTCAAACCCACGATTGCTTGCTATGCCCTTCAGAGAGGCATACTGGAACATCTGGTTACCCAATTGTCCCATACGTCCGAGATGATTAAAACCCAGCATCAGTTTCCAGTCTCTTCAAAGTTTTCGGTAATCCATCCTTCTGGGAGCAAGTCAGAAAGATCATTATGGGATAGTCTATCGCCAAACCAGGGATTGGGAGCGATAACTTTATGATCCTTATCTTTCTGTAACCAGGCACCCCACCAAGAAAGCGTACTATTAGATATTATAGCATCAGTACACAAAGACATCAAGCATAAGTCAACATATGGAATTGATGATCTCTTTGTACTACCATCACCCTCCAGACATACATGATCATACTTCTCTGCGTTATCTGAAACAAAGAACCTATCTTGATCAAAGAATGGTTCACTCTTACACCACGCTGGGTCATCACTAATAACTAAACACTCTTCAGTGGGGAAGTACTTATCTAATACTCTCTTGTAGTACTCAACCCTAGGTATAGGATAGAAATCAGGACGTCCAACGTTATCACCCCTACGCACGTGGAGAAAAACTACCCTACCACCAGCAAATTGCTTCATAAATTTACGACAGGGCTTCATTATCTCTGGTTTAAATGCGAAGTCCTTTCGTATTTTATTCTCAATATGCTTAAAATATTTTTCAGTTTGTCTATATCCATCCACGTTAACGTTGTCAGGGAACGAATCAAACTGTTCCTTATCAAACGCAAAGGTGCTCTCATCAACTGTCTCAAAGTTGCTAGGAACATTACCTACATGGCCCTCAGCACCTGGTAACTTGAAACAATCAAACAATCCATAGTTTGCTTGCTTATATGTGTCAGGTGGTGGTACAACCCACTCATACTTATGCTTTGCTGCTATCCCTCTAAGGGATGCATACTGGAACATCTGATTACCAAACCTTCCGTTGTCTCCTAGTCTATTGTATCCAATCATTTTGATTTCACACTAATAAGAGAGGTATCAAACTTACCCTTATCATCTGCAAAGACAGTGTTAAGAGTAGAATGAGGGAAGTTATCTCTAGCAATAGAGAGTCCCTGTCCATACAGAGCAGCAAGATAACTCATAGAACTGTTAGACATAACTCTTATATCAGCCTGTATCATATGATAGAGAGAGGTTAAAGGGTGCTCGTTGATGTGTAACTTAACATCCCACCCTTGATTTAGGAAGTTATCAAACCATTCATCCTGTCCTTGTGAATAGATATGAAACTCTTTATTAAAATCAAATGTATCCTCAATAGTATTCATTAAGTTGATAAAATATTTCTCCTTCTCACCACCAGGTTCATAGTATTCTCTAGTAGGTGAATGATCATTATCCCTATCAGGCATAAAGTTCCTGATATGCATTGTCACATTCAAAGTATCACTAAAATAACAATCTTGTTTATCAAAAGGCATATGAGGTATTAAACTCTCTACCAAATGTGCCTTACCCCACCATTCAATATTAGAATCAGCGAAAGGCATCAAAGCAAAGTTATTAATCTCAACAACTTTATCCTCTCCACTCTCTTGATGTTCCTCTACAAACTTCTCAAACTCTGGTGTGAAATTATCAAACTTAACTACTTCCAGTCCAGACATCTCTACCCTATTGGGGAAGTTAAAGAAGTCAGTACATTCCTTACAAAATTCTTCTTGTGTTCCGTACTGTTGATAGTGTTGGAGATTAGTAAAGTCCTGTCCTAAGAACTTTGCTCCCTTGATAGCATGAGACAAAGTAAACGCATGTATCTGGTACTGTGCCATAGCACCAATACCTTCAGTGTGCTTACCGTCACCAGGAGTAGTTATATAAAGCGTCATAAACCTACCTCAAATACATCACTAGGTTTTTGTCCCTCTTCATAAATGAATTGGAACTTCCCAGGCCAAGTATACAACAAATCATTATACACCTTCTCTACTACTTCTGGCAACTCCATAGCAACAACCTTATATCCTCTCTTCAATAACTCCTTAAACAAAAGATACTGTTGACTCTCTTCTAATATATCAGTACCCTTCTTATAGGTAATACAATCCATATAAAATGGCACCTTCTTGTTCCTATGCTTCTTACATAGATTGTCTGCTAAGAACCCAGCATGCTCATCATTGAAAGCATCTATCGTCCTTCCGATGTTGTTTTTGAGTCCAACTCTTTCTGCAGCATGAGCAAAAGCACGATTGTCTCTTGGTAAGCACGGACCACCAAACCCATATCCATAACCCAAATACTTCGAACCAACTCTACTGTCTGCTCCAATAGCATCCAGCACACTATCTATCTCTTCCTCAGTACCAAACTTTGTTAACACCTCACCAACCTGATTAGCATAACTAATCTTCATTGTTAGATAACAATTCAATGCTATCTTAGTTAATTCAGCAGAAGTAAGACTCATACTATGGAAATTAACTTTCGTCATCTGTATATCTTGATAGAGTCTAAGGATTAAATCATATTCATCATGTGCCTGATAGTCTCCACCACAAAGAACCATATCAGCATACTGTAATCCGTTAATAATACTACCTTGTGCTATAAACTCTGGGTTATAAAAGACTTTTACCCCATCTAACTTCTTCTGGAATCTTTCACAGTCACCAGGATTTGTAGTGCATCCAACAACAAATATCTTATCAACAACTCCTTCAAAATCTTTAACAACGGAATCAACTGCCCTTACATCATAATTACCATCTGAAGTAGAAGGGGTAGAAACAAATGTATAGATGATATGACTCTGTTCAATAACCTCCCTATTAGAAGTTGTTGCTTTAATATTAGAGTCTCTAAGAAACCCTGCTACTAATGGTTCATTAGTACTAATCTCACCATTGTTTAATTTTTCTACATAACTCTCTCTAATATCGGATACCATAACATTGTATCCTGCTCTATCAGCAAGCAATGCAAAGCAGATACCCAATCTACCTGCTCCTATAACACCTATATTTGGTTTCGGATTCCTGTCCACAAAGTTATCAAGTGCATCTAAATCAACTAATGACATAATCTTTCTCCATTGTGAATGTAGGAATTGGTTCCATCTTATGTTTATTCTGAGTATTAAATTTCTCTAGAACTGCTACTGCTGGTCCAGTACCATGTTCCATTGCTTCCTCTAGTTGCTCATAAGAAGCACCCAGTTGACTCTCATCTGTTCTACCATCATCCCATAATCCATCAGTAGGTTCTGCGTCTACAATCCTAGAGTCAACACCCATATAATCTCCTAAGTTCCAGACGGTGGTTTTGTAGAGGTCAGCAATTGGTGCAATGTCAACGCCACCGTCACCATACTTAGTATAAAAACCCACTCCATAGTCTTCTACTTTATTACCTGTACCTGCAACAATACCGTTAGTGGTAGTTGCTACTTGATATAATGTTATCATACGCAATCTGGATCTGGTATTCGCCTCTGCGTGAGGAGAATTATACTGCATTCCAAGATGGTTCTCAACCTTAACAACAAACTCATCAAAGGTTGATGTTAAATCTGCCTTGAGAACTTTAACATTCTCATAATTCAACTTCAACCAATCTAAATGTATATCAGAAAGTGATTCCTGATCAGAGTCCTGATGTATAGGCATCCCAACTGCGTAGGTTGGGAACCCTGTCTTAGCACAAAGAGTTGAAGTTACGGCAGAATCTATTCCACCAGAAACTCCAACCACTAAGGACTTAATACTATTCATATAGCAGTAGTCCCTAATCCATCTAACAATGTCAAACTCAAGGTGTTCGTAGTTCATTAATCCTTTGCTTGTGCAATCAAATCAAAATCAGGTTGGTAGAGCTCTTTAACTTTTGCTCTTATAATATCAGTATAGAATGAATCATAGTATTTGGGAAGGGGTGATTTACCTAAGTCCCACCACTGCTTTACTGTCCAAGAATGGAATGGTCCATCAATGTCTTCCTTCTCTCCTACTCTACCCGCCTTTGCTAAAGCCTCTGGAGAAAGATCTAATTCTATACCTAACTCTTTAGCAGGTTTAGCATATGCTTCTGGTAGATCCTCAAGCAATACTACATCATCAAATGTCATCTCTACATTACCAGTAAAGAAAAACTTAGTCTGGTATGCAAAGTGTGGATCAAACCACTGATACAAATCTAAATTGGCTAATACATCAAAGACAAAATCCTGAAATGTATAGTCCAATAAATTCTTATTTGGATCCATTGGAAGACGATAGCATCCAGGTCCAGTATGAGTCAGATAATTCTTATAAACTTCTGCACGAGAATTAATATCTTCGTATGGGTCTGGTACATCAATCCAAGGTACCCACTGCTCTCTCTTAACGTCAGCAAGGTGCCTTACATCAATGTCCACAATCTTATTGAGGAACATACTAACAACACGATTAAAAGGATCCCTCATTTGGAGAAACTTATAATCACTGTCTGGTACAAGGACGTTCTGCCATGTACTCTCAGCAAGGATGATGCCCGACTTTGGGCTACACCAACAATGCTTTCCTACTTGTTGCATAATGAATAATAATGTGGTTTATTTAGAGATAAAGGAGCGAACTTCTTCAGCAACTCTGTTAGTAGCATGATGATACTTCTTGCCACGATTATAATTATCTTCCACAGCATCTATTTTAACATCATATAGTTCCGGTGTCAACGAATTTATTAAATCTTCCATCTCTTCTATGGTATGGAAATATAATACTCCATCCATATTAAAGTAATCACCTACATTAGGACAACCCCAATAGAGAGGGATAGTCTTAGTCTCAAAGCAATCGAGTAACTTCTCAGAAAAGTAGTTATTGATCTCACTATTTTCAAGACTAATGGTGAACTTAGCATTTTCTAAAGCAACGTTCTTGTTAGGTATAGAAGGTGGAGTTCTCTTCTTCCACACTTCAAAGTCATTTATTTCATCATACTCTTCCAAAGCATACCATATCTCCTGACGTAACTTGTGTCCTTCACACCATCCCTTATTAGTAGTGAGGTAACTAAGTTGATTACGCTTATCAATCTTAGCATCATTAATCCAACAGTTTGCCCAGTTAAACAACTTAGCATTCTCAAGTTCTTCTATTAACCACTCACGATAGGTAAGGATTAAATCAAACTCCTTTGCGTGTTGTCTGACTGTATCATCAAACGCATGAACACATGGTGGTTCAACCACCACTAACACCTTAACCTCTGCTTCCTCATCCTTCTGGAGGGTATCAAAGGAGACGCTAACCTTCTTCTCAAACTCTGTGTTGAGTTCTAATTCTGTGGGACCGTGGTACGTAGAGTTCTTAAACATTGTTCAACCAAAATTCGATCATTTCATCAAGCATACTATCAAAAGTATACTCAGGTTCCCAACCCAGTTCCTCACGGATTGGAGTAGAGTCACCCTTAAGGAACTTAAGTTCCTCAGGACGCATAAACTTAGGGTTCTGAGTTACATAATCCTGATAGTTCTTACCAAGTTTCTCAAAGGTATATCTACAGAAGTCACGCACTGTATGTGTATCACCTGTAGAAATAATATAATCCTTTGGTTCATCATTGGTTAGTATAGCATGCATTCCACGCACATAATCCTTGGAATGTCCCCAATCCCTACTGGAATCAAGGTTACCTAACTCTAACTTATCACGCAATCCTTTATGGATTTGAACAGCAGTCTTAACTACCTTATTGGTGACGAAGTTTGATCCTCTTCTAGGGGACTCATGGTTGAATAAGATTCCGTTGACGTAGTGCTTGTTGTAGCCAGCACGATAATGCCGAACAAGATTATAAGCAAGAACTTTTGAACAACCATAAGGAGACACAGGGTGCATAGGAGTAGTTATCCTCTGACATCCATCATCATCTATAGAGTTACCAAACATCTCAGATGAACTTGCCTGATAGAACTTAGCATTTGGTTGTAACACCCTGCATAGTTCTAACATATTCAATACACCAAGACTGTTTGTCTTGATAGTAAACGATGGCATGTCAGTACTGATACGTACATGACTCATGGCAGCGAGATTATAAATCTCATCAAACTCATTCTCTTGGAGAATACGAACTAGTGATAGTTCATCAGTCAAATCACCATAGTGAGTAATGACTTCCAATTCTCTTATCCTTGCGTCCTGATTCTCTGCAACAGAGTGACGACGAAGGATACCATGAACCTCATACCCAAGACTCAGTAGATACTCAGACAGATAACTTCCATCTTGTCCACTGATGCCAGTAATAAGAGCTCTCTTCATTTAAATACGTCCATTGTTCTGAGATCTGGGTAATCTCTATCAGTCCAAATCTTTGGTTCTCTTAAGACTGCATCTTCAAACTGATCCAGGCCTGCCTGTGCTGCTTCAGGTGTCATGTAATAATGATACCCAACAGTTCTAATGTTTTGTTCACGCCAAGGAATGGTTCTACTATTTCTACCATCATACACCATTTCAGATAACATTTCAAATGCTTCTTTATTATCAGTAAGAATCATACCACCCCTACCAATCTTAAGGTGCTTCTGGTACTGAAAACTCAAACACATATGAGTACTGGGTATGTAACCACCCATCTTCCAGAGAACAGCAGCATCATAGATATTTGTATTACCAATCTGGTAATAGTCTACCCACTCCTCTTCTTTCCAACTCCACCTCAACCCTAATTTCTGCCCTAAGAACGGCATAGAAGGGTATGTATGTGGTGGGAAAGTAACCTCATATGGTTGCTCATAACGTAGACACAATTCTACAGCATGAGTACAAGAGTCAGTTGCAATTGCATAAGGTGCTCCAAAGAATGAAGCAACCTTATCTTCCAACTTAGTAACTACTTCGAATCCCATCTGGTTGCCTCCATATTAAGACTCACGTGAACACCATTCTCCTTATCCATGTGTGGATAATATGCTTGTGAATGGTCATCATATTTACCATGTTCAACTTCACGATGATCCCAATGCCGAATATACTTAAACCCTACATTAAATAGGAGAGTTCTAAGGGATGGAGTATCATACACAGTCTTGTGATAGATAGTCTCTTCACCCATAAGCATCCGCCCATACAAAGGTCCAAGTATTTTTTCAATAGGTTCCCCCATAGAGTATAACCTCCACAGGGCATTGAAATCAGGAACAGCTAGACGGAGAACACCACCTTGTTTCAGTTTGTTCTTCCATACTTTTAGAATTGGGAGTGCCTCTTCCCGACTAAAGTATTCTAGCACATGAGAAGCATAAATCAAGTCTACGTTCTCATAAGGAAAATTGATGATGTCCTTATGATCTAAGTGATCATAGTCTCCACCATCGATGTGTATCCAATCGGGGCCAAAGTTTCTCCAACCACAACCAAGATTAATCTTTGTCATTCAGGAACACCTTATCATTTTCAATGCCCGTGTATGGGCCAGTTTTATATTCATAAACAATGGTGTCTTCTTCTAGAATCTCATAGGTGTGCCCACCTTCAAAAGTCATTGAACAGTCACCTGGATTGATAACCTCTGTACCAATAAGACTATCATCTAAATCATACATGAAAATCTTAACAGAACCTTTAATAACTACCCAGGATTCCTGAGCAATTACTTCCAGTTTTGAAGCAGGTTTCCATATATGCTTATGAGGACGGAAGGTTTTACCCTTCTCCATCCTCAGCGTAGCAAGTTGAATGAACTGACTAGCGGGTGCTACATCAGTCCTTCCCTCTATCTCATCACAACGATTGATAAGGTGTAGAAGTTTCTCTGGATCAATTTTCGAATACTTGTAAATCATAATCTTCCATACTCATAGATTCTTCTTTATCCAAGACAACCGGTATATTGGTGTCAGGATTCTGATAGGAAATCCATTCATAAGTCTTACGAATACCTTCCTCCAAAGTCTGTTCATAATCCCAACCAAGTTTCTCACGAATAAGATCGTTGCAGGAGTTCCTACCACGAACACCAATTGCATTCGAATCTTCTACATGGGACTTGCCAATCTCCTTGTCAGCAACCTTAGCAACAGTATCTACTAACTGATTAATGGTTACCATCTCTTCTGAACCAATATTAACTGGTCCCATGAAGTCTGAATCCATCAACCTACGAGTTGCTTCAATACACTCATCTATGTAAAGGAATGAGCGAGTTTGTTCTCCATCACCCCAAACAACAATACTGTCTCCACTAGGGACAGATGATACCTTGCGACAAATTGCTGCAGGAGCCTTCTCTCTTCCTCCTTTCCATGTCCCTTCTGGTCCGAAGATGTTATGGTAACGAGCAATCCTAACAGGAATATTATGATTACGATTGAAAGTGAGATATAACCTCTCACTGAATAATTTTTCCCATCCATATTCTGAATCCGGTGCTGCTGGATACGCAAGACTCTCTGGTAGTTTAGGATCATCTGTAGTCTCCTGATGAAAAGCAGGGTACATACATGCCGAACTACTATAAAAAATCTTAGTTCTATTACGATCTGTTAACTCATTTAACTTTTTCTGTTCATTTAGTAGGTTTAAGTTAATAGATGCAGAGTTAAACATGATTTCAGAGTCATTTTCACCTGTAAAGATGAACCCTGCCCCACCCATGTCTGCTGCAAATTGATAAATTTCATCAAAACCATTCCAATATCTATGTGGAACGTCCTGTTTATAGAAATTACCAGTCGAACCAGTGTAACGAATAATCCTTTCAACAAACAAAGCGTCAGTTAAATCGCCTTGGATAAACTCATCTGCCTCAGTACTAGAAAATTCTGGACGCTTAAGGTCAACCCCTCGCACCCAGTATCCTTCTTGTTTGAGACGTTTCACCATATGGGAACCGATGAAACCACCAGCACCCATTACTAATGCAGTTTTGCTCATCAGATACCTAACGTTGTACGTAAACGCTTAACGTCTTCTGTAAGTCCTTTAATCTTCTCAGCGTCACCAGCATCAGAACCGCCACCTGCATGCGTATGTGTTGCACATGTAACCTGAAGTTCTTTAACTGCTGCTTCTAGTGCTTTAAGTCTTGATTCAACTTCAACGTCATATGCTGACATTGATGCGCCTGATGAAGACCTCGCAGATTTGCCTGTTCCTCTTGGTGTTGCCATCTGTTTAATAATTTTGCTAGTGTTATTTAGTTCTTAAATGGGATTCTAATTCCTCAACAACCAACTCATAATCGTCGTCGGGGTTTCCGTAGAATTCTACTCCTTGATCCTTAAAGTAACGATAAACCTTCCTGTATAGTTTGGGATTTGTATGGTCTAACTCACACTCTCTTCGTGCGGTTTGTTCTAGTAATGGTAGATGCTTATGGAATTTGTCTACAAGCGAACGTGTCATTTTTCTGCAGTGAACGTAGTTAGTTTAAGATAAAAGATTGATTCTGTCAAGATGAATCAATCTTAATGTCGTATTCTATCACAATCTTCTTAGAAGTTCTACCAGTGTGATCTAATGTAGCCGATTGACTCCACTCACCTTTAAGTAATTTTGCCATCATATTCCTATCCAATCCACACATATATTCACAATTCGCAACAGACTTACGAACGGACTCCAATCCATCTGGATATCTCTTAACCCTAAACCCATGCTTATCTAACTCGTTACCTTCCTCATCATACTTCTTATCCTTTATATCAGATTGAAACTCACTCATCGGAAATCCTCCAATGTAAATAATGATTTTAATTGTAACCCTGCTTTCTTCATGGCGTCTTCACCACCCTCTTGCCTATCTATAATAGTTACTACACGCTCTACAATGTAACCAGCATCACGAAGAACATTGACTGCTTTAATGGATGAACCACCAGTAGTAACTACATCTTCTAATACAGTAATCTTTGTTCCTTTAGGTGGTAATGGTCCCTCTATCTGAGACGCTGTACCATGTCCCTTTGGTTCCTTACGTATAATTAAACCATCAACAATATAACAAGCCTGAACATTGTGCCAGAATTGATATGAATGCATAGCAACACCACTTACCAAGGGATCAGCACCCAAGGTAAGTCCTGCTACTGCTTTACTGTCGTGCTCAATATGCTTCAAGAACATATCACACACCATCAATAAACCTTTACCATTAAGTATCACAGGTTTACAGTTCACATAGTGCTCGCTCGTCTTCCCAGAAGAAAGTTTGAACTCACCATTACGATAAGCATCTTTTTTTAATAATTCCAGGAGTTCGTCACGATAATCGTCACGAATCCGCACTACTTCTTAGCAGTACACTTATAAAGTTTTGCACAAACAGCAACTACTACTACTACCCCTACTCCAATACCTACTCCACCCCAAGGGAATCCAGGTTCTGGTGCTAATGGTGCAATTGCTTCCTGCACTTCTATTACCTCTTGAGGTAATGCTTGCTTTAATACGTCTTCCATTGTTTTACTCGATTAATGTACCGTGTGCTCTACGGATCTCACGTAGTTGTTCGAAGTCTTTCTGCTTAGTTCCACCATCGTATTCCCAAGCATAACCTTCAGTGATCATCTGCTCATTCAATGAGAGAGTATCTTCATTTATATAGCACCACCCTAACAGTCTACCATACTTACCCATACCACCAACCAGTTCGGTTCTAATGGTAAGTTCATCTCCATCACCAGAGATAGTATCTTCCAACTTCTTCTTCAACCAGTTGGTAGCATCGATACCCAATGCCTTCTCTTCCAGGTCTCTAGTTCTCTTCTCCGGAGTATCCACTCCCGCTATCCGTACCCGTTCCTTTTTGTAAAGGTCGAATCCCAAATCGATCGTCACGTCGATCGTATCTCCATCCAATACTTTGTCTATCGTCACCACTCGAAAGTTGTAACAACTCTTCCGACTCGGTGGGGTCATTGCTCCCATTTTTCCAAAACTCTGCAAGTGCATTATTTATATCAAAAGCAGGATCCTTCATGCTCTGCTCCAATTCCCACTGTCGCATCTTGCTCATCCAATTATTAATTGTCGCAGAATTATCCGGCAACATACCATCATAAGGTTGTTGATAAGGTATATAATTTTCTTCACTAGGTTGTATAGATCCTGCCACTATTCCATTTGGAGGACTTGGTTCTAGAACCGCCCAATCCTCTGGACAATTTGCCGGACTACCATCTGCAGGAAGACTACACGCCTCTGCTGGTGCTGCAAAATAACCTGCACCAATAAAAGCAAGTGCTATTGATCCAAGCAGACCAATAGCAGCAACTACCTTCTCATTCGCACGAACACGATGAGTAAGTTCTTTTTGCTTCTCTATAAGCGAATCAACTTTAGTATGAAGTACTGCAATGTGTGCATCAACTTTCAGATCGTTCAATGTTTTCTCCTTCGCCATCACGCATTTCAAGATAAGCTGTCCTCAGTATATAGTATACAGCATATCCGGTTCCTGTCAAACCAATAAGACAAAAATAAATAACACTCCAAACAACTGATGGTAATTCTTCCATTAGGATACGTGGATAACGCCTTTCATACCAGCACCAGCATGAGGTTCACACTGAAACTCATAGTCTCCTGCATCAGTAAAGGTTACATCAAAACTTTCTCCAGCAACGAATGCTAAGTCAGGATGAGATAGTTCTGGATGCTCATTGAACACCATATTGTGAGGAGGTAAATCTCCATTAACGAATGTAACAGAATCTCCTGCTGAAACAGTTAACTCATTAGGCTCAAAGACTAAGTTGCCTCCAGAACCCATTATAATTTCCGCAGCGGATGCAGGTAAAGCAAGAAACAATGTAACAATTAAAGCGATTAAAAACTTCATGGGTGTGCTAAAAAACCGAGATTAACTAATGATATGAATATTATAACCCATGATAGGAACTTTACAGAAGTATTGCTCCAATGACTACGCCTTTTGCGAATGATATGCATAACATCTGGTAATCAGTGAGGTTAAATTTCTCTTGAAACTTGCGAGCAAGATTACGATCCCACTCTACTACTTTGTCAAAATACTTTTTCATTTATACCTATAGGTATTTACTACAAAGTATATTTACTCGTTTAAAAAATGTAACTATTAAGTTGCTATTTGAACACAAATATGCTAAATAAGAGTAGGATGTTAAAGGAGAAGACAATGAACCCAAACTTCCTTATTATGTGTGTCCATTAAGTGGAGGGTTAAATTTTTATGAACACTATGATGTCTCGCAATCAAATGGCTGAATGGAATCTTCATGTAGAAGATGACCAAGAAGAAAGAGTCAACGACTATTATGAATGCCTAATTGAATGCGAAGACGACCAGTCCAGTTGCAAACGTATCTGTAAGGAGGTCTTACTTTAATGATGAACACGCATTCACATCCACCTTAGCAAACGTTAAAGTCTTTATAACCCCTGAGAAATCAGGGGTTTTTTAATTCAAAGCAATAATTTAATATCTTACGATTAACAATATCCTTCCTCAAATCTATACAATGAAACTGTCCTGGAAAGAATACCAATCTATCTCTCTTTGGTTCAATATATTTTGCCTCACTCTCATCAAAAATAACAGTGTCCCCTTCAGCGTCATTAATATAATAAACTGCTGCCCAATGATCATTAGGAAAATCTCTATGGAAAGGAGTATGATTGCTTGACTTAGAATTATTAACAAGATTTAACCTAGCAGCATGCACACCAACGTCACCTATCTGAGGTATCATTGCTCTGATAACAGGAGCAAAGAATTCACACGTGTGTAATAGATCATCATCTAAAATTTTCGTCTCACATTCAATCTCCTTCTGATAAGGTGTACTTTGATACATCTCAGGATCAGTATGTGGAACCGTTGCTGGTAGATTTGTTAGTTCTTGTTTATCAAAATACTCCTCAAACTCTTTATTCTGTTCAAGAGAAGTAGCATCATCTAGAATGTATATCATTTAATAGCAGCTGCTAATGCCTCCATTCGTATGAACTGCTCATTAGTATTGTAAAAAAGAGTATAGTTATCTGTAATCAAATAGTATCCATCAATATCTTTACCATCATCAGTATATCCATAACCCCTTACACGTTCCTCGATACCATCAATACGAAGTTTCTTACTACCGTTGCGTACATAAGATTCGTACTTCTGATCGAGATTAAACATGTTTTTAAGAGGTGGTGTTGATATCATAACATAAGTTATGTATTTATATCTATATCTTTAATAGTCTCTTTAGACTTTTGTTACTTTACTTCAAAGTCCAAGCGTTTAACTTTACGTTTTCTTCGCTCTTCCTGCCACTGTAAATCCGCAGAGGTGAGACTAGTATCCTCATACTTCTTACTAGTATTTAACATCACAACCTTAGACATATCATGAGCAGAAATATTATCTCGTGATACTGTCGTCATATTTGGGCAGCCACATGACTTTGCCCTACCTGAACTTCCGTCCAGTTCTTTGCCGCATTGACGGCACCTTACACTTACCATTGTTCTATGCTCCGAACCAACCCGCGTTGGGTTCTCCTTTTCCTATCATTTTTTTAGAAGTTATGGAAATTATTTCCATTGCCTCATCTAAAGTATCTGCGTCTCCCGTTTCTTGCCTGCTCCCACCAAACATTCTCGGAGTGTCAGTTATACACCACCGCCACTTTTTCATATCTTCGCTATACCAGAGGTGGATTCTCATCTAAGTAATCTAAGGTAGACTGATAATCTTGATCAAACAATTCCAACCCCTTATCAGTTAGAATGTGCTTATACATCTTCTCAAATACCGATGGTGGTATTGTACATATCTGAGCACCTGCATGAAATGCTGATGTAACACACTGAACATCTCTTATAGATGCTGCAAGTATCTCTGTGTCAAAATGACACTGTATGCTGAATATCTCATGGATGTACTTAATTGCTGCAGTACCTGAGATAGAATTGTCACGAAGTCTTCCCACAAATGGTGAGATATACTTTGCACCTGCCTTAGCAGCAAGAACAGCCTGAGCAGAATTAAAGATAAGAGTAACATTAACTCTTACACCCGCATGCGCTAACTCCTTACATGCCATCAAACCATCAGGAGTACATGGTACTTTAATGGTAGCAACATCACCAAACAAATCAACTAAACGATGAGCTTCTGCTACCATAGCAGCAGAATTATGATCAACTACTTCCATGCTAATATCACCAACACCCATGTTCACAAGTTCATGATAAACATCATCAGGTTTCCGATGACTCTTCATGATTAGTGAAGGATTAGTTGTAACACCATCAATCAACCCAGTAGCCATATACTTCTGGATCTCTTGGCAATCAGCAGTGTCTAAAAAAATTCTCATTGTTTATTAAAATAATCTTTACGCATATAGCGTCCTAATATATTACTATTGTAATATAAAGGATTCATTCCGTCAACTGTTTCTGTTAAAACGTTGTGAAGAAACAATTGTTTTGTTTCCTCAAAATTTACTTGCCCCTTTGTGGTGTGGAGACTGATGATTTCTCTTTTGAAACAGGTGTTCCCCAAGCATTTCCTGTCTTCTGAAAGTTCCTTAGAACTTCCGTAGTATGCTTTCCAGTCACTCTCAGACGATACTCTGCGTTTTGCACCTCTAGGCTTGCGACACTGTGTAAAGTATTTTCGTCCAATGTACTTCCTCCCGTTCTGGAGATTAGTAATACGGTAGACGAAACCGAAGAAATCGTTAATGTCGCTAGAAGTAAAAGCTGTACCCTCATAGGTCCAGGGATTCTCATAATCTCCTTCACCCACTGCGGCCGTTGTGGTGGTGTCCATCCCATAATTTTCATTCCATGTCTCCTATTTAGTTCTATTAATTCAATTTCATTTGGAAATTGTGATTTCGATGGAGTCATCATCCATCTCCCATTCTTCTTCTACTTTGATCCCCAGTTCTTCAAGAACAGAATATACAGCAACTCTCGCATATTGTTGGGGGGAATAATCATCTGAAAATAATTCTGTGTTGTTTACTAATCCTTCTTTAGTAATGCTGAATTTCATTGGTTGTTAGGGTTCAATGGTGAAAAGAAATGTTCCTTCATACTATAATCTAAATCCCCTGATCCTTTGTCTTTGCAAAGAACTCCTGTAGACTGCTCTGACAATCCGGCGGTTCTGGATCCGTGATTCCTTTCTTCTTCTTCCAGTCGCTGTACATAGCTTGCATCATCCAACTCTGGGCAAGACTCTTCGGTCCATCCTTCAAACATTCTATCTGCATCGTACTCAGGACTTTCATCTCTAAGTACTCTTCTCTCCAGTTTGTCTTGCCACCAGTGGTGTTTGTCATCCAATCCCCAATTCCAAATTTTTTGTAAAAGGTTCCACATCCATCTTATCATAGTGAGAACCCTGCGAATGTATCTTTCTTAACATCCTGTTTTATTCCGCCCACCACATAAGACTCCACCTCAGTTTCTTGGGGTGCAACCTGTAGTCCTTTAGAACTAATCCAATGTGTTGTCCAAGGCAATGGGTTATTCTTAGCGGCAACATCATATATAGGTTTCAAACCAATGGTTTTCATACGACGATTCGCAATCCATTCCACGTACTGATACAATAATTTATCGTTTAACCCTATCATACTACCATCTTTAAAGAGGTATTCTGCCCACTTCTTCTCTTCATCGACACATTTCTTAAACTGTTCATATGTCCACCCCTCTTCTTCCTTCATAATCTCTTTCATATCTGCGTCGTCACCTTCTCTCCAGTATTTGAGGATGGTTTGGGTAAGGACAAGATGTTGGTTCTCATCTCTTGCAATGAGGGAGATAATCTTAGCACTCCCCTCCATAAGTTTGAGCTCACCAAAAGCAAAAGAACAAGCAAAACTGACGTAGAACCTAATACCCTCCAAGATGTTAACATTCATTATTGCCCGATAAAGTTTACGTTTTAAATCCTTTAAACACCATGCTGATGATGGTGATCCTCTACCACTATCAGTCCACATACATCCAGTATCCCATTGATGAGCATCATTAATGAACTCATCATATGCTCCTGTAACACTCTTAGCACGTTCTAGAATACGTTCATCTTTGATAATAGTATCAAAGACATCCGCAGGTTCTGGATAGATGTTCTTAATAATATAAGTATAGGAACGACTATGAATCATCTCCATAAATGTCCATACTTCCATACATGCTTCTAGTTCTGGTAGAGAACAATATGGAATGAACGCCATACCAGGAGCACGTCCCTGAACACTATCCAACATTATCTGATACTTCAGGTTAGAAGTATAGATATGCTTCTGCTCTTCACGTAATGATTGATAATCACCACGATCCTTCTGTAAGGAAACCTCTTCAGGCCTCCAGAAGTATCCCAATTGTTGAGTAGTTAATCTATCAAACGTAGGATACTTAAAGGAATCATACCTCTGGATTCCCAGAGGTTTCCCAAAGAACATAGGTTGCTTCTTATAGTCAACCTCCTGGGTATTGAATACAGTCATCCCACGGATATCAGATGGCACAGGCTTCACATTCTCCTTCATTAGCATTTTCTAGTTCGCACATAAGAGTTTTTACTTTATCCTCTTTAACATCATCATGCCATCCCATAGGATGTGCTGGTTCTATCTCATCAGTTTTTTGATCGTGTGTGTTCTGATAATAGGATGTCTTCCATCCATATTTGTATGTTGTTAATAAATCGTTAGCCATTACGCTAACAGGAACTTCAGCGTCTGGGTAATGCTCCGGATTATAGGACCAATTTCCAGAAATCGCTTGATCAAAGAACTTCTGCATAACACTAACAATATTAATATAACCACTATTCCCAGGCATATCCCAAAGGAGCGTATAGGCATTCTTTAAAGACCCATAAGAGGGAACAACCTGCTTAAGAGGTCCTTTCTTTGATTTCTTAATGGACAAGTAGTCTCTAGGTGGTTCGATTCCATTGGTTGCGTTTGACACAACGGAACTGCTCTCCGAAGGCATTTGTGCGGACAGTGTTGAGTTCCGTAAACCATGGGTGGTGATAAGTGCCCTAAGAGATTCCCAGTCATGTTGCAACTTCGAACTACAGATGTCATCTACATCACGTTTATATGTATCAATTGGTAAGATACCATCCGAATACTTAGTACGTCCAAAGTTCTCACAGTGTCCTTTCTCTTGTGCAAGTTTATTAGATGCCTTTAAGAGATAGAACTGGAATGATTCAGCAAGTCCATGAACGGCATCCCATGCCTCCTGTGAGTCGTACTTATACCCCAACTTAGCAAGATAATGTGCAAGTCCAATGAACCCCACTCCAATTGATCTACGTGCCTTTGTGGCTTTCTCTGCTGCTAATACAGGGTACTGTTGATAGTCAATCAACTCATCCAATCCACGAACAGATAAATCACACAACTCTTCTAATTCTTCATCACTTCTTATAGTACCAACGTTAACTGCAGAGAGAATACACAAAGCAATCTCACCCAAATGATCATCAATATGCTGAATGGGAAATGTGGGTAGAGTTATCTCTTGACAGAGATTACTCATACTAATTCTATCTTTAAAGGATGAATGACTGTTACAGTGGTCGATATTCATAATATACAACCTACCTGTCTCTGCTCTCTCTTTTAATAAGTCAAGGATGAGTTCTTGTGCTCCAATTGTTGACTTGGGGATTGATTCATCTGACTCGTAACGAAGATATAAGTCATCAAACTTATCGGTCCCAAAATTCTCATACAAACCAGGAACATCATGAGGGGAAAAAAGCGTGATTTCCTGATCTTGGATAAAACGCTCATAAAATAACTTACTTAACTGGATGGAGTAGTCGAGTTTTCTGACTCTGTTGTCTTCGGTTCCTTTGTTGTTTTTGAGGACGAGGATGTCTCTGATTTCTTGGTGCCAGATAGGAAAGTGGACAGTTGCTGATCCACCCCTGATGCCGTTCTGAGTACAGCATCGAACAGTGCTTTCAAATTTTTTGAGGAAGGGGACCACACCTGTGTGTTGTACTTCGCCGCCACGGATTCTACTGTTGATCCCTCTGATCCGTCCCGCGTTAATACCGATACCAGCCCTCTGTGCAACGTATTTGCCAATAGCCA
>Ga0208790_1000404_pt1 | contig 21490 bp, 28 predicted proteins | sample 10_taG_FD_184083 | JGI IMG/M metagenome (GOLD analysis project Ga0208790, IMG submission 184083) | Marine viral communities from the Subarctic Pacific Ocean - 10_ETSP_OMZ_AT15264 metaG (SPAdes) (version 2) | ecosystem: Environmental > Aquatic > Marine > Oceanic | place: Pacific Ocean | collected... | reverse complement strand
GGCAGCATCAGCTCCCGACCCAGTATCAGAACTAGTCTTAGCAACTATGACTGGTCTGTAAAGAAGTGACGACCTGTAGTCTGTTGAGGTACGGTATGCTACGCCAGCCACGCACTAGCCCTCCAATGCTGTCACTCTAGCTGACAGTTCTTGCACTGCTTTAACTAGTGGGGCTAATAGTTCTGTGTATCGTAAACCTTGACGTTCAACAGTTTGCACTTCATCGCCCATATCATTTACATCTGTTCCAGCTTCATCGTTAGTCCACAACGCTCTACCAGTAGCTTTGTTGCCTAAAGCAGTAGCTACTTCTTGAGCTATAAAACCCATGTGTGTTCTTGTGCCTGTGTATCCGCTTCGGTCATCCCATTTGTATGTGACAGGTCGCAATGAATCTATAAACGACAATCCAAGATCAATGTTAGTTACCGTTGTTTTGTCTCTTTGGTCTGATGTTTGGATTGAGCCGTTTGTTGCTCGTATGTCATCCCAACGATAGCTTGAAGCTCCGCAATCTTGATGATTGTCATTGTAAGGATAAAAAGAAGTTGGCGACATCACATACTCTGCTACGTTGTACAAACCAAAATAATGTCGCACCAAGCTAGTATAAAAGTGGTTACCGCTAGTGCTTTTAGGACCAACACTACATGTTCCATCGCCTGTATTCACCATCAAATCATCAGAACCCCCATCATACAATTTAGGACCATTCGTAGTCTCATCCCCAAGAATAAGATAACCGTTACACAAGAAATTTGTATCATCCCATGTTAAATTAGCTGAACTACCAAACGACCCACCGTCATTAAATTGTATGTAGGTATCAGAACCAGAAGGAGTACCAGTAGGACCAGTTGGACCAGTGGGACCAGTCGGACCAGTGGGTCCAGTTCCACCAGCAGGACCGCTAGGTCCAGCAGGACCAGTAGAACCAGTTGGACCACTAGGCCCAGTAGGGCCAGAAGGTCCATTAGGTCCATCAGGACCATCAGGGCCAGTAGGTCCAGTAGAACCTGTTGGCCCAGAGGGACCAGTTGGACCAGTAGGACCAGTTGGACCAGTACCACTAGGGCCAGTTGGTCCTGTTGGACCTGTTGGACCTGTTGGACCTGTTGGACCACTTGGTCCAACTAGAGAAACGCCAGAAGGCCATGACCCAGTAGCTTTAGGACCAAAAATCTCGTTATCGCTTGTTTGGATATAGAAATCGCCGTCTACACCAGTAGGTCCAGAAGGATCTCCTGAACCATTCAAAACTGTTTTCCCAGCAGTTCCAGTTGGGCCTGTAGGCCCAGTCGGACCAGTCCCCCCTGAAGGTCCAGCAGGTCCAGTTGGACCAGTTGGACCAGTACCACCAGCGGGTCCAGTGGGACCAGCAGGACCAGTAGAACCAGTAGGACCGTTAGGACCGTCAGGACCGTCAGGACCAGTCGGACCAGTAGAACCTGTTGGACCACTTGGGCCAGAAGGACCGCTTGGCCCAGTAGGACCAGCGGGTCCAGTCGGACCCGCAGGTCCAGTACCACCACTAGGACCACTTGGGCCTGTAGATCCAGTATCACCTTTAGAAGCTAACGTCTGCCAATACGCTGATTCCGCTGGCGTATTCCCAGTCGTAGCTTGCCTAGCCACATAAGAAGAACCGTTATAGGTTACAACATCGCCAGCAGCGTAAGTAGTGCCACCTGCATATGTTCCTTCATAATCTGGACCATTAGCTATTGCTACCTGAACAATAGGATCTAATAGTTTGGTGTATTGAATATCTTTAGGCATTTAGTAATCCGCTGTAAATGTTAATGTAGCTACGTTTGCATCTGAAGGATCACCTTCAAATGCGCCGTACACTTCTGAATAGATAGGTGAACCTCCGTTTCCTGTGTTAGCCAACCAACCGCTAGACATGTCAGAAATCCAAAGGTACTTTGTGGCAGCAGCAGCACCCACGTTAGCATTCAACGCCAAAGCTTGAGTTGCGTTAAACGCCCAATCTTCAAGCGTAGCGAAAGTAATTGTTGCCATATTGGTAGTAGTTAGCAAAGTCTGTGCATTCCCACTAGCAAACGTTCCTCCATCACTACTGTAATAACCAACGTAGTAATTGTTCTCAGTTCCAGAACCATTACCAAATGGGTTAGTACCTGTAGAACCATCACGCTCTAACGTAAGCGTGACACTCGTTAAAGTGGTTCTACCTGTAGCAAGAACTTCAGTTATAGTATCGCCAGTAATATCACCAGTAGATGTCGCATCAGTGAAGTTCATTAAACCTATATGTGTCCCATACCCATAGTAGTTTCCTGCTCGCAGGTCATCGGCTCCTCGCCAACCTGTGCTGCGATACGAATTTGTGGCTGTAGCTTTGAATGAAACAGTCTTAGGATCAGACTTGTTCCACGCTGTTTCCCAAGAATCACCATCCCAATACTTAACAGCAGTAGGATTAGTCCACGCAGAACCGTTCCAATACTTAACGGCTGTACCGTCAGGTATAGATGTCCAAGCTGAACTGTTCCAATAATTAAGAGCCATTAAATATCAATCCAAATATCGCCTGTGCTAGTAGCAGTAGGTTCAGTCGTGCATATAAAAATTGTAGGGTTAGCATCCATTTGATTGCTAGCCACAGTAGCAGCGCCATCACCTCTGTACGCCATGCGAGGCACAGAGTTAGTGCCTGAAAGAGCGCCAGTAAAAGCCAACGTACTAGTTATTGTCACAGCAGCATTAAATGCAGCAGTCCCCGCAAACGTATTCGCACCTGCTAAAGTAGGTAAACTATTATTAATATAGTTTTCTACTTCAGTAAAGTTAGTATTCATCTCAGAAGCAACAATCGCATTGCCAGCTTGAAAATTGTCATTAGTTATAGCTAAAGTCATTAACGTACCTTCCTATTCTTGTAAGTAAACATAAGCCCATTAATTTCCCAACTACTTGATTGAGAAGGACCATTTATTTTTAGAGCGATAGCTTTAGCCATTCCCAAACTTTGCAAACGCACGATATCAGTAATCGTAGAAGCAGCTTCAGAAGCCCATACACCAGTACCACCCACAGGTTCACCATCTACATCTGAACCAGAAGCCCAAGTCGTAGTAGAACCTGAAGATTCCCAAGTTGAACTAGACTCACGACCAGCTAAATTCAAATAGATAGTCTTATCGCTTGAAGATTTATCATAATCTGAATAAACTTCAATAGGCATAGTTAAAGTTGAAGAAGCATCCAAAACTATTTGAGGCCTACCCCAACGTTTTTTAACTACAGGATTTTTACCAGACATCCAAGGAGTAGTGAAATACGCATTGATGCGGGTTGAGGCACTACCATTGTAGCTATCTGTTGATCTGGATTCCTCTAATTTAATTGCACGACCCTTATCAGCAGAAGTTGAAAACACAGATGTGCCAAGAAGCGTAGGCAGCCCAGCAGGAGGAGAATGCACATGTAAAGTAGTTGCATTTATATCGGTTAAAGTCCAAGCCTCAATAGAAGGATCAAATATAAAAGTATGACGAGCAGTAACTGAACCAGTCTCATAATACTTCAACATATCAACTGTCACGTACAAACGATTCTCGTACCATGCAAGTTGAGGTGCAGTAGTAAAGCTGATTCTCCCATTATCAATAGCAGGCCTTAATTTTTCAAATATGTTAATGAATTGTTCTCCATTGTACAGGTACACTCCTGCACGATCATGCCAGAAGAAGACACCATACGGTGTAGAAACAGGAGATGATAAAGCTATAGATCCCACATCACGAGTCAATGCTGTAACCTGAAAAGAATCAGATCCAAACCCATACATAGCATGAACACTATTGTTTTTAAAGATAAGTAAACGATCAGCTAAAGGAACCAAACCAGTAATAACATCTCCACGTTCACCTACGTCAATATCTACATAATCTGTAGCTGACCATTTCTCAGGATCATTAATATTAGACCAACGAAGCCTTGAATTGTGATAAGTTGAAGGTTCACGAGTTTTGCCCACCCAAGCAAGGTTATTCCAAAAAGTAACATACTGGGCTATAGGGAAATTACCAGCAGTTCCGTCAATATCTGTGCCTAAATCAGCACCACTAGAACCATCCCACTTAAACGAAACAAGATCACCTGACACGCCATAGAATACGTTATTCATAGTCATGCCATACATGCGAGAAGTAGATGTCCTAGCCGTAGGACCACTCAAAGTAGAAAAATTACCACCTGAACTGTACTTTATATTATTACTAGTATCTGCTGTATTCGCAATAATATGCGCTGTGCCTGAATCAGTAAAAAAAGATCCAAGTCCATTAATCTGATGAGCGCTAGCTTGCGTACTATTTAATGCAGCGACACCATTACGGAGCTTAACCCCGCCACGAGGATCTACATCAACATTCAATAAATCAGGGGATTCATTAGGAGAAACATTGAATTGATCAGTACGAAAATTTAATCCCCCTTGGAAACTCTCAAGAACTTGAGTTTGATACGCCTTTTTTGCCATAGCTACTCCCAGCTATAGCGCAAACGGTCACCCATATACGACTGTGAACGCCACCTAGAAGCTCTACTACTATTCATGATAAGAGGTTGAGGTGTAGGAACGTCAATATATCTTGCACGAAGGTTATCTAACTCCCTAGCGAACACACCATAATACTGTCCAGCCATCTCAGGGTCTTCTTGTTGCTCGTAAGCACGAGCAGCCCCATATGTAGCGAATAGAATATGGAAAGGCTCAGGGAAATCAGAAGGCTCTGTGGCATCAACACTACCTGCACCAAATGCTGCTGGCTTTTTATATCCCCTTACATGAATTGTTTGGGCAGAAGACGGCGAAGGATATAACCGTACTTTTTCAGCCCAATCAGACCAATACCAAACATCTCCGCTACTACTTGTATTAAGCGGATAAACTAAATCACCGTCATCACGGCCTATATAGTTGACAATATGATCATCTGTGCGTAAAGCAGCTACGTCACGTAATCCATTAGTATTAGTTACAAGCGTTGTTGAAGAAGACTTCAAATCATAATCAGACGTATTCCCTACCGTAGGGAACGTATCTTCTACCTCATAGAAAGGCCAACGCTTTTCGGAATACACCACTTGGTCGTATCCCTCGCCTATAAAGCGATTTAGGATGTCGTTAGAAATATCATTAGAATCAATATCTAGCAACCCACGAATGTAGGTTCGCATATCCTGTATTTCCATAACTACTTCCTATGAAAGTTACACAGATCGCCACCCGCAGGGGGTCGCCCTTTACAGGGGTCACCCTTGCGAGTTAGCGAACTGCATTTGGTAACTTCAGGGGATGCAACATTTACGCTGGTGTCCATAACTTGACGGACATTTCTATTCAAACCGACACTTTCAGGCCGAGGAGTACTTTCGTGAAAGTTATCCTTAGGTTGGCCATAAGGTCTTGCGTTTGATTTATATGCGTAAGCGTATTCTCTTCCCATTAGCAACTTAGTCGGTTAGACCGTAAAGCATGCCCTGTCGGGAACGGTTGCTTGTTGTTAAGTTACCGTAACAAAGAATCTGTGAGAACACAGAGTCTTTGTTAGTTGGTCGTACAAACGGTGTTGGTTTAAACCAAACATCGCTATGTGCAACGAGTTGTAGATACTTCGTGTTCAAAAAGAACATCTTCCCATCTAATTCAGAATTTGAATCAAACGTTACAGGCGCACCCTTGAATAGAAGGTTCTGAAACCCACTGTCAGCCATATCAGTATCTGTGTACCGAATGTTTCCAGTGAGAAGAGACTCATACTTTTCGTATTCGTCTTGGTCAGTAATGATGATCGTTGGCTGATCGTTACCCACAGAAACAGTATTGTACATGGTTGCCATAGCAGCAACAGTTAGAGCGTCACCCTGATTTGTCAGGGTTGATCTCCACCATGAGTTATCTGAATCAGTAGCATCAATGCCACCAATAGCGCTACCTGAATCGTTTCCAGTTCCAACTAGAGCGTTAAGTCCTAGCCAGTCCTTTCCACCGTTTCCAGCACCGTTTGAATAAAACATAGAATTCATGTTTTCAATTATTGTTTCTTGGGTTTGGAAAATCTTGCCTTCGAGAAGGTCAATGATTTGTGCCTCACCATTGTTTTTGGCTTCTTCAATACCAGAGATTGTTACTGTGGCAGCGTACTGTTTCCAGTCGTACTCAGCAGCCGAAATGCCTGTCTGAGCAGTCGTGTCAATAGTATCTGTTCCAGAGTAAGAACCAGCGGTAGAGTTTGTTCCATAAATTATTGGAACGACAACCTTAGAACCACCACCTATGCGCCGAATTGTCTGACCATTTGTTAGAGCGTAGAACAGAGGCCTAGCGCTAAAAATGTTGTCAGTTAATTTTGGTACATAGTTTTTTAAGGTAGTAGTAAGAATCTCGTCAAAGTTACTGTTTCCAGCAGCCATATTCTTGTCTCCTTAGAGGTTAATTGTTTAACTGTTGTTTTGCTAAAGCGAAAGCTTCTCTAAGACTGGAAATATTAGGAGTAGGTTCAGATTCGGTTCCCGATTGGGTTGACCCTCCAGCACTAACAACCGCTGCATCACGTTTCTTTGATGTGATTTCTTGCTCTTGCGAAAGTTTATCCGCAATAGACTTAACATCTCCAAATTGCCAATGAGCATACGCAGCTTCTAAGTTGGGTATGCCATTTTTGACTGCATGATTCAGTAGGTCTCGCCTATTGAACTCTCCATATTTCTCTTGCAAAGCATTAACTTCACGCTCTACTTGCTGAACACGATGTATCTGCTCTTGCCTTGCTACTTTACCTTCCAACTCAGCTATCTTTAGAGATGTCTTATCGGGTTCTTCCCAAGAAGAAGAAATATATTCTTCATTCGCAGGTTGATTCACAGGTTGGTTACCACCCATATTTACATTAAAAGAACTAGCTAAAGTTTGAAGTGTCCCCGCTGGATCATATTCCAACGCTGACACAATAGACTCAGCTTGATGCAAACGCTCACGTTCAGCAGCTATCTCCTGCGTCTTACGAGTGTAATCCGCTTGTCGTTGATAACCGTTTTGAAGTTCTTCCAGACTGACCTGCTGTTCCTCACCATCTACTTTGATAGTATATTCAGGTTCCTGTGGTACTTCGGTTGAAGTTTCAAGGTTATCCACTGTAATCGTGGGTTCTATGACTTCTGTTTCTTCAGGCACAATTGCCCTCCTTTGGAGTCTTAACTAATAAGTTGTTCCTATAAGAAGTAAAACGTGTCCCATTAAAGGGAAGGAAGTTCCAATCCCATCTGATTTTGCAGTTGGGCAAGGATTTCTGGCGGAATACCACCTGTGGGAGCAAATACTCCACCTTCAGGTGTTGGCGGAGGCATCATAGCTTGTTCCCCCATTGGTGGCCCCATTGGTGGGGGCATCATTCCTGCTTCAGGAGGCATACCACCTTCAGGAGGCATACCTTCCTCAGGCCCACCCATAGGTGGTGGACCTTGTTGCATTAGGAAACGCTCAGGATCAGTAATGCCAAATCCTGCTTCAAGAACATGCATTGCTAAAGCACTTGGGTCAATAATAACCCCAATAAGTGGACCTAATGCGTTCATTAAGGAAATAGCTTGCTGTTTCCTAATAGTTTCATTCATTGGCTGTGTAGAACCAGCTTGCACCGCAAAGTCGTATTCCCCTAAAATCTCATCTCTGCCATAGGGAACCCACGCAGTTTCACCACCACGCAAGTTAATTCTAGCCATTTGATCACCAGTCATGAATTGTTGCATTAATTGCAATACACGGCGAGCAACGAAGGTAATCCCTAGTTCAATAATTGCCAACTTATCTGAAGATCTAGCATTCTGTGCGTCAGCTACAATAGAAGCTTCTGTTGCTGTTCTTCGTATCTCAGGCATAGCTCCACGAGCATACTCAGAAAGACCTGTTACAGTATTGATATCTTCTTCAATTATTTGCGAATAGTTGTAGATTTCAGGAGAGATCGGGATTTGTGGCATAGGAATAACCACTTCACTAAGTGGTTTATTCTCATCAACAACAGGCACAAGGCGACCATCTTGCTCTGATTCCAATGCCTCACGGCCTTCAGGTCCGAAGGAACGTTCATGGTATAAGTATTTACGAGCATATCGTTTCCTATCGTTCATCAATTGAGTTCTAGTTTTATCTAACTCAAGTTGTAAACCTTCCATAGCTTCCAGATCACCCATTGGATAGAAATGATCAGGAACATCATAGTTTCGCAACATAACGAAAGGCTGACCATAAGCATAAGGCATAGCAATGGGATCAACAAGGTATTCTTCACCTTGGTCCGCAAATATTGCAATAGTGTTGTCAGCTATATCATAAAATTCCCATACGACAACTTGATCATCAGTGAACTGAGCTTTTTCTTCTCTATCTGTTTTGGAATACAAGTCGGGGTCTATTGATACAGATAAGCGTTTCCTAGCTGAAGGTTTGTATCTTTTGTCCTTCTTTGCCATCTCTAAAGGTCTAACAATCCTTTGTGCAATCCATTTAGCATCAGCCATGCATGTAGCATCAGGATCAACATAAATGTCAAAGGGGCTGATTCTTTCTACAAAAGGCTGATCTTCAACTATTTTCATAATTGTTTCAGGTAGATTTGCTTCTATTTCTGGATTAGTTGGAATTTCAAGAGATAGTTCAGGTTGTTCCATTACAAACTGATCTGCTTCAGAAATCCCTTGTTTAAGCATAATGTCACGTTCAGTATCAGAAACTGTTTGTTCTTGTTCTACGAATTTCCAACCAACTTTTACCCAACCATGCCCAAATATTAGAAAGTCTTTAACTGCACGCCTATATGGTGTCCTAAAGTCATGATGTCGCCATAAATAGTTAATTACTGCCTCAGCAAATACAGCCCTATCTCTATCTTCAGGGTTATTAGCTTGAACAGTTATTTTAGGGTAGTTAACAGCAACAGAAGGTTCAATAACGTTAACTGTTGAGAATGCTAGGTTAACTGCGATTAGATCTTCGTTAGCTGTTGTTTGAGGAAAGTGCTTACCACGGTATAGATCATTTAATCTACGCCATGTTCTGTCTAATCCTTCAGAATCACGCCATCTCTTGCACTTATCAATACGTTCTTTAGTATTAACTAATTTTTCTGCACGAGTTTTTTTTGCCACATCAGACCTTTGCGATATTCCTACCTTGAGCTTTAGCTTCAGCTACTACTTTCTGCTCACGTTGATTGTTCGTTAAATCCATTTCATCATCAGCTAAAGCAATAGCTTTCCAACCACGTTTCAAATCAAAAGTTAGACCTTTTAACTTGAGATGTCGTTGATATAGCTCTTTTAACTCATCTTCGGGAACAGCGCCACGCAGATTAGTAACGTAATCCGCAAATTCTTGGTAGCTTGCCCCATCAGGCAAGATAGCCATATCTAAGCTGGGTTACCTTTATATTTAGGTTGTTTAGAAGCAGGTTCTACCTTGCCAGACAAACCATGCTGATTTTTAGGAGTTGGCCGTTCCCAAGTCGCACCTTTATCATTGGTGTGATTGTTAATTTTGCCTCCACTAAACCGCTGTTTTGGACTCTGAGGACCATGTGGTTCCCAAATGGGGTTAGCGCAAACACTAGCGCCACGTTCCATCTTATTGTTTTGACCTGACTTGCCGTCAACTGTTTCTGACGCACTTGTGTGCGAAACAAATTTTCTTGCCATTAAAGCACCTTCCATGTATACATATGCTCTATAAGTAAACTAGAGTGTCCCACGAAGATTATGTAAGCCTATTTGAAGCGGAATTTCCGAAGGAGCATCATTCCCAAGGCGAGCAAACCAATCAACAGTCCAGTAATCATCCACTTTCGGCGCATATTCAGGTTCATAAGCGTATTTCCTCATTTGGTTAGCTAAAGCAAGGGCCATAACACGGTCATCATACGGAGAACCAGACATAGAACCTCTATCGTTCCTAGTAAAGGTTCTAAGCTCGGCAACAGTATGCTTGTCGTAAATGGATAATTCCCAATTTCTAAGAGCAGAACCAAGATCATCAATCATCAAAGGTTTAGATGTCCTAGTTGTTTTCCAACCATATTCTTGGCTTATTCTGTTACTAATATTATTTAATTGCCTTCGCCTAAATAGATTAGGATACCCTAAATGCCTTAATTCCGTAATTGTCGTAAGACCATGATTGTTAGACTCAACGCAACAAAGAGCATCACGATACCACAACCCCAAAGCATGTACTTCCTCAGCAAGTAAATCAGGTGCAATGTGTCCATGCCAAATAGCAACTTGTTCTCCTGTTCCAACATTTAATACTTGTATACATGAGTAGTCTCCATGTTTTAAACCTTCAGCAGTATCAACACCCATTACATAAGCGGATCGTGATTCTGGTTCTTTCCAAACTTCAACTGCCATTATCTTCTAAACTCCACATGATTACCATTACGCCACATATAACCAAGTTGCCCTCGGATAGTTTTTTGGTCCATTTCTTGTAATACATCCAGATCAAAAACAGGGTTACCTGACTTAACGAACGCTTCCTCAGGTGTTGTAGGATACTCCTGCGCTAGCTGCCAAGGCAGCATGCTTTCTATCTTCTCTTGATACCAAGCATCTCCCCGATCTTCAGTTGCTGACCAAGGAAAAAACATCGGCGCAAACTTATTTGAACCAGTAGTAGCACCAACCCACAACTGGTGATAAAAATTCCCAGAACCATTCGCAGTGGAGAGACCAATAATGCGACCACCAATGTCAGCAACAGGTTCAATAGAGGCCCAAGCTTCCTCAGGATTTGGGAGAAAAGCCCATTCATCCACAACAATAAGACTTGCTGACTCACCACGAGCTGGGTCAGATGCTGAAGGCATTGACGTAATAAGCGATCCATTCTCAAATCCCATTCTTTGTTGATGTTCCATTAATGATTTAGGACCACGCTCAAGCATCCACTCAGGCAAATGCTTAAAGCCATATTTGGTCTTACGTAATAATAGCACAGCTTCACGTTCAGTACGAGAAAGATCAATTATATTCTGGTCAGAATGAAAAAACGCTAGCCAGAACTGATGAGCAGCTACAAGCGTAGACCACCCAATCTGCCTAGCTTTCAACGTTAAAGAATACCTGTTTTCTTCCCAATGCTCTAACGCTGTTGACTGCGCTTTACGCAAATCAAACAATATACGGCCATGCGCTGGATGAGCTATATTCCAATAGTTTCGCAAAAAATATTCTTCATTTTTTACACACTTCCGCCATTCGGCTTCTCGCTTAATCTCTGATAGACTATACGACATGCTAACTAATATCTACTGGCACATGCCAGACGCACTGACATCAAAAGAAGTTGACTACATAGAATCAGAAGGAAATACACAGTTTAAACTCTCTTCTTCACAAGGTTCCCATCAGGGAGATAACGCTGAAAGATCTTCCCAGATAGCTTGGCTTGATAACTCCACAATAGAGCTAATGCTAGAGGAACTTGCCGAGTCTGCGAACGTTGACGCTGGATGGGTGTTAAATTTGATGCACCCAGAAGCCGTACAGTACACGACTTACGGAGAAGGTGACGAGTACGGTTGGCACATTGACGGACACCAAGACCGATACGCTGCAAAGGCTTTAGTTCAAACAGCCACACACCCAATGCCATTGAACCAAACACTAAACCCGCTATTAGCAGGCTTAGTCCGTAAATTAAGCGTTGTCGTAAACCTAAGTTCCCCCGAAGATTACGAAGGGGGGACATTAGAGTTCCTTTACAATGGGGATAAACACGAAATTCCTACACCCAATAGAGGATCTGCTATAGTTTTTCCTAGTTTCATACATCATAGAATAACTCCTGTTACCAAGGGTATCAGAAAATCAGTCGTCATGTGGATTAACGGTCCACCGATTCAGTAGAGCCACTAAACGCAGCATCTAATTCAGCTTTCGTCAAAACACCGTCATCCGCAAAGGCAATAGCTAACTTCTGCAATACCTGCGCTACTGCTGCAACCCCACTAAGGATCGCAGCTTTATGCACTTCAATTCCACCAATAATGGAGCTACCCCCAATAATCGCCATGCATTGTATTCCAAACACGCTCACTATTCGTAAGCAAGTGTTCACAAATACACCCATACTGTCTGTCATTAATTTTCCTTCTCTAATAGCACACCAATCATATGGAATACAAAACTGGCAACGGATATCCAAATACCCATCTCACGAGTTTCCCCAGAAAGTGTGATCAAAACGATTCCTGTTCCACCGATTGTCCAGCTTAAAGCGCTGGTTTCAAAAAATATTTTCTTTAAAAATTTCATCTTCTTCTTCTTCCCCCTTGAGGAACTGACGGACCACCAGACGGTGCTGGCATAGGCCGAACAGTAGGCCTTGCAGCAGCCACAGCACTAACCGTTGAAGCAGTCACAACAACACGCCGTTCCTGCACAGTAATAGTGCTATCTTCCGCTTGATAATCCTCAAATCCTCCAGCGAATATGTTGACCTCCGTTTCAAACTCTTCCTTCACCTCATCAGGTGCTTCATTAAATATCTCAGGAGCCTTCTCAAATACCTCAGCTAACTCCTCTTCACTACTTTCCTCAAAAAAATCAGGATTATCCTCTATTACCTCTTCCAAAAATTCCTCAGCAGCATCTTCATCTTGTAATATTTCAGCCAGTATCTCATCATCTAAATCCTCTATTTCCAGTTCTTCAAAATCTTGTTCCTCTAATCCCACATCTGGTGCGAGTTCAAAACGTTCCTCTTGTTCTGTTTCATCAACGAAATTTGTTTCTTCTTCCGCCTCTGTCTCAATTTCTTCTGGTATGTCTGCATCAATTACTTCTTCGTCAAAAAATTCTTCTTCTATAAATAGTTCCTCTTGTCCCTCATCTAACTCTGGCAAATCCTCTAAATCAAAGGGTTCTTCCTCAAAATCAAATTCAAAAGGTTCAAAATCTTCCCAAATTTCAGAGCCTTCCAAAATTTCAATTATTTCCTCGTTAGTTGGCGGTTCAACAACTATAATTACAGGTGGAGGAGGTTCAGGAGTGGGTTCAGGAGTAGGTTCAGGTTGAGGAGGCTCAGGAGTTGGCTCAGGAACAGGCGTAGGGGTAGGAACTGGCTCAGGCGTAGGCTCAGGCTCTGGGCTAGGCTCAGGAGTGGGTGTAGGATCTGGTTCTTCTAACTCAGGTACAGTCCACTGACCACCAGAAATCTCCAAAGAATACACGCCAGAAGTATCCTCGCTATACGCATCAGCTTGTAATACATACGCTCCCGCAGGCAAAGTTTCAATAATTAACGCATCCCAACACAGGTTAACACCATCATTATGTTCAGCCGAATCATCATCCTCAAACAACAACACACCCTGATCATCATATAACATCAACATCGGATCAGCAGCATACAAATCAGTACCAGCACCAGTCTCCCAATCATCGCAAGTCAAAGAAGTATAAGTCCTAACCACAACCTCAGTTTCTTCTTCCAAAACAAACGTAAATTGTGGGCCTTCGCCCACAACATCAACAACTATATTACAATCCCAACCATCATCAGTCGCCTCACACACAGTCTGAGCAACAGAAGCAGGCGCAAACCACACCACAACCAACAAAGAAGCCAGCAACGCCCTAGCAAAAAGGCGAAAAAATTTAGACACCTAACCCCCCAGTTAGATTACTTTAAACGGCCATTCCTACCATGACCATTCCTAGCCCTATTCTTCCTAGAGTCCTCCAAAACAAGGCCACCACTACGAGTATGCGACAAATCCTTACCAGTTAAAGCCATACCCATACGTTTAGCCTTACGCCTAGCAGTAGATAACTCAGAACGTTTCTTACGTTGCTCAGGCTTCCTATTAAACTTCTTATCATACTCCTGTTTCTTACGATAAGACGCAGGATTATCACGATACTTCTGTGCAGAACTCTTAGCCATTACTGGCAACTCTCACAAATCTCAGGATTCTCCAAACCACACTCCAAAACCTCATCATCCTCACCAGAAATAGCCCAATCCATAGACCATTCCAGCTCAATCAAACGCTTAGGATCAGACATCTAAACCACTCATCAAAGACTCCAACTCAGCATGCAACTCAGCATCAGACAAACCAGACACTTCCCTATCATCATCCAAAACCAACCTACGCTTAGGAGTAAACTTCTCAATGTATTGCAAATACAAGGAAGCAGCCTTCACATCACCCTCCACAGCAGCAGCATGCAAAGCATCCACAACCCCCTGAGTTCTCTCAGGGTGAACATTCAACTCAGTTGCCCTACGGTCCCATTCTCGGATGAACCTAGGATCAGTTTTCCACCGCCGAACAGTCCTCTCATTAACATCATTTTCAACAGCCCAAAGTCTCGTAGTAGACGGTACACGAGATTCCGATAACAACCAGTCCAGATATTTTTTCCATTTATCTGGCATTGTCTGTTGTCCTGTTTCAGGGTCTGTTTTCCAGCCTTTGCCTCCACCGTTTTGTGGCATGTTGTACCTCCTATTATTTGTTTTTCTTGTCCCAAATGTGGGACACTCCCTTTATAGGTAACAGTAAGAATGAAAATCTGCCTCACAGATTTTCATTCTTTTTCTGTAACACCGTCACCACTGTATTCCCTAAACACCCAACAGTCCCACAGGGGAATACATCCTGAAGGCAGACAAATCTGCCTCAAAACGCCCTCATCTACCCCCGCCGAACTTAACATAACGACCAAAGTTTAAAAAAACGCACGCACTGTCCCTCGTTATCTATACATGCAGAGCGTGGCGACCCCACCCCCCCCCTAGGGGTGTTGTTACATGCGACTGCGCCACGCATCAATGCGTGGAAAAATATTTGATGGGCGGATATCTGGAGAGAAACGGAACTGAACATTTTCACGCATCAATGCGTGCGGATTGAGAATTGATTTCTAGGCATTCTTTGCGTGTCTTGTTTCAAAGTATCCACGCATCAATGCGTGAGATATAATGGTTCTAGCAGGTGGAAGTGCCACCTGCGGAAAGGCTCAAATTGAGCAAAGAAATAACAGGTAAAGGCGCTCATAAAAGCGCTGCTGTGGAAAGTGATGTGACGGTCACTTCTTCAGCCAAGAGGCCTGATGGGGCACCCCATCCTTCTGATATTGATTCAGAGGCTACTGAAATTGTCGGTAGGACAATAGGAAGGTATGCACGACTCAGTAAAGAAAAAATTACTGAGAAAATGCAATCCCTGATTGGTTCCCTGAAGGCTACGGAGGAAAGGACGAGAGCAAAGACATTAGAACTTTGTGACTTCATTTACTCCCTTGGCTACATGGGTGATGAGTTAGTAAAGCGCTTCCCTGAATTTGAGAAGACTGCTGCTACTTGGAACCACATGAGGAATGCTGGAAAGACAAGAGATGCAATCAGAATCAAGTTACTCCCATTCATTGAGAATGGCGATATCAACCCTGATTCATTGATCAATCCAGACGGACCTAAAAACCAAGACTGGAGAGACTTTCCTAATGCGTGCTTGGATTACAGCGACGTTAAGAAGATTGCTGTGAAGCGAGTAACAGGGAACCAAGGTAAGAAGATTTCAAGAATGTATGCGCAGGGATACACCCTTGATGAGATCAAGTCTGCCAATAAGAAAAGCTTCCAAACTGCTGATAAGTCTGGACCAAATACGAAGAAACTTGTAGAAGATTTCTTCACTTTGATCCATGATCGTGCTTCAGCTGGCAAGGACCTTTTCCAAGGTGACGAGATTGAAATGATTAAGTCCCTTGGTAATGCGTGGGTAACTGCTGAAAACACTGCACAACATCTCTGGAGTCCATCTCCACAAGGTGACGGCTATGCAGCTATCTACAAACCTGAAAGCGGGACACTCCTTGGAGAGTTCAATGCTTCAATGAAGAAATTTGCTAGGCAAGAATCCGCTGCACTATTTGGTTTAGAAAACCAGATTGAGGCGGAGATAGTAGCTGAAAGAAAAGCAGCAGCTGAAGAAGCAAAAGCAAGTAAGTAACAAATAAAGATTAAGGCCGCCACGCATTAATGCGTGGCGGCCTTTTTTTTTGTTTTCTTTTTCTTGACGCATTAATGCGTCAAGCTTTTTTTTTGTATGCCACATTCTTGTGAGTGAAGCTGATGGTTACTGTTTCTTCCCGCCGATAGTGGCGCAGTGTGTGCGTATGGTCAGGATGGTCAGGGAGTAAGTTTATGGTCAAGCATCTTGTTCGTGGTAATTGGGCGTGGGTGTTTGCCAGATAGCGAAGAACAGGGTTGCCCCGATATAATGGTAGTTGTGAGTGGGAGTTCCATTCACTGGAAAGGAAAAGCATGAGTTACAAGAATTGCAATTGCACTGATGGTTGCAGGAAGGTACTGCGGAAGCACCTGAAGGAGAACCCTGACAGGTCAGATATTAAGGAGTACCTGAAGAAGAAGTAAGTTTGTGGGATGTTCCCACGCAGCGATGCGTGGGGAATGTCCTACGGAGCAGCTAGTCACGTTGTTTGGTTCGTGGTTGGCTGTTCCGTAGGGCAAATAGCCCTGACTACGCATTGATGCGTAGTCTCCTTTTAAGGGAGTAATACATGAGTAAAAGCAATATTACTTATACCAGACAAGTTTGGTATGAGGGTATGGTTCGTCTGCCTAATGTTTTGGGTAAGACTGTTCATGCTACATTCAGTATCTCTAACAGCCGTTCACGAGTCGGCATGTTGGCGATAGATGTGAGTCAGTTGATGTTGCGTGATCGTATTCATAAGGAGCTAGTTTTAGATCCTGTTGATAATCGGTCTCGTAATATTATGTGGCTTGAGAGTATCTTGCTGAGTTTAGATGTGGAACAAAACCAGCTTTGGTTAACTACGCCTAGGGACAATGGTCCTTATGTGCTTGAATGTGATGGTTTGTCTGAGGTTATTTCAGACTTAACTAAGATAGTTACCAGCGAATGTTAGAACCATTTCATTGGACAGATCTCATCTGGATATCTGTGTATCTGATTGTATTTCCAATAGTCTTCTGGCAAGCGAAGGTTCTTTGGCAATCTTGTGTGCAGCCGTTATGGGTTGAGGATCTGCGACCTATTGTCCTTGCAGCTTGGCGGAAGTTTGAGAAGTTGTTAGGTATTTAGGGTAGTCAGGAAAAGCCCCACGCAGCGATGCGTGGGGCTTTTCTTTGACTCTTTTTTTTGTGTCTTTTTTTTGTTCTCTTTTTTTGGCGCAGTTGGGCTGCGCCGAAAGGCTCCGCCGATAGTGGCGAGCTGGATGCGTGGGTGTGTTTATGGTTAGCCATATGACTAGATGGTTGCATGTCTGGTTATATGGGTGATCATATGGTTACCGTACAATTAAATAATAAGGAGAAAGCTATGTTAGAAACAATGGTTAAACTCAAGCACAAGCCGACATTAGGTCGGGTGCGCCTATCGTTAGACAGGAAGGTCACGCCTTTTGCAGTGCAGAAGGGTGAGCGTCTGAACAATGCGATCAGTAGGGGCATTCGGAATACATTCGGTTTGCCTGCTGTTGTGTCTTGTCAGGAAGGTATGACTAAGTTTTGTGATGATTGCTATGCAGCCTCAATTGAGGACATTCCGAGCGTCATGGATAAAGTTTGGCATAACTGGATGACGTTTAAACCCCATTTAGATAACAGTGATGAGCTACTACGCTTGATGGAACCGATGGTTGCTGAGTGCGTGGATGAGATGGTCCGCCTTGGTGTGCCTGAGGAAGAATGGATATTTCGCCATCTATGGGATGGTGATATTCCTAGTTATGAGTTCCTTGAAGCATTGATGCGTCTGTCTGCTTCGTTCCCTCGTGTACAGTTCTGGGTTTATACTCGGAGCTTTGGGTATGTCCGTCAGTATCTTGATAACCCGATTGATGCATCAGGCAATGATGTAATTCTACGAGGCAACTTTTCTTTGTATTTGTCTGTTGATGAATATAATAAACATCGTTTAGTGGAGTTGAATTTGCTTGGTCTTGAAGGAACCGTGGACTATGCGTTTTGTGGCGACACATTTGCAGATACTGAAAAGCTTGCGAGGGGTCTGGGAATGCGACCTATGCTTAAATGTCCTGAACAAACTGGTCGTACTGATCTGGTTGAATGGGGTACTGCTGAGACTGAGCGTGGTAAACGTTTGGGTCAAGGTGCGTGCGCTAAATGCCAGTATTGCGTTTATGGCAATGGCAATGTTCAGTTCGCTGTTCATCCTAATAGATACGGAGGTGAAGCAATGACAGAAGTATATGGAGTTGAAGATTGCAACACCTGTGGCGATACTGGCAGGTGGGAATCAATCGTTGAGGAAGCGCCAACTGTGCTAGTGGACTTAGGTCCATGCCCTGACTGTGATCAGTCAGCGAATTGGTATGAGGAAGGATAACATGTTTGCCCTGCTTCGGTAGGGCTTGCATGTAAGTCTCCACGCAGTGATGCGTGGGGGTTTACATGCAAGAAGATTTCTTGCAGAGATTATCAAAGGATAATATGTTAAATAATTTGATAAAAATGAAGAATGGAAGGCACATCGTAAAAGTTGCGCTATTCCAAGACACTAGTAAAGGCTACCCAATTGTTGGGACTGTGCTTTGCCATTGGGGAAATATAGATCCTGAGGAATATGTCACATGGCATGTTGCTGGGAATATAGATCCGCTAGAGCAATACAGTCCTATCTATTTAGAGACAGCTTCAAGTGGTCACTACATTATTGGTAAGGAAGAAGCTATGGTTGATTTTAATCAGCGTCAAGCTGAGAGAATCCAATGGGCAGTAGCGATTGGATGACTGATTCAAGAGAAACAACAACGACTGATTCAGATGAATGGTTCGTAATCCATGATTGGTTTAAGCCTAAGGATTGGAAGAACTATCCAAGACAAGGTACTTACCGTAGAGATATCATCGGACCTTTCAAAAGCTACGATGACGCTCACCAGTATTTACTATGTGACATGATGGCAAGACAGCGCCGACCCTTTATCGTCAAGGGGAAGGACATTCCAGTGAATAGGACTTATGGTCCTGAAGTTTATATGGATGACGCTATATTTGATGACGATGATGCTGAAGCTACTCTCTCGTAGAGTTACCAGCTTCTGAGATGGCGGTGGGGGTTTATTGCTTTTCCCCTCACCGCCTCTCTCATATGCTCATTATGCGTAACCATATTTGAAGTAGAAAAGATCCTATGGTCACAGATATAATGGGTATATGAGTGAGTGATATCTCACTAAACATATATAACCAACTATGCCACGCATTGATGCGTGGCAGGGAGAAAGTATGACAATTAAATATAAAGAAATAACCAAAGAGTTGGTGCGTGAAGCAGTCGCCGATGAGATAATTCTCGGTGACGGACACAGCATCATGAACCCTGATTTTTATGGTAAGCACTTTGATGTTGAACATCTGGTACATACGTTTAAATCAGACTTGTCAGATCACAAGAGTACGCTCTTTGTGAATGGTGAACCAGTAGAGGAACTTAAAGGTATCTATAACCTTGTGTTCGTTGAATGGTTAGCTGGACAGATTGGTTTAACTTGGCGAGACTACGGTTCGTATGGTGGGCGTGGGTTTCAAGCGCAAGCTATCGTTCGCACCATTGAGAAATGGGCAAACTCGGATGACTTTCATTTTGTCAGTCAGGAAGAGTATGACGCAGAGGAAAAGCGTAAGCGTGAAGAACGTAGTAAAGCTATCAGAGAAGCTAACCCTGACTTATTTGAGGATTCTGACAATGGCTAGAATTTTGAAAGAATTTCCCAAACAATATGGTCGGGGTCGTCGCTTCGGTGGTGATCCCTCATGGTTTAATGGTCAGGTATGGGAGCTAGAGATAGCGACAGACCTGTCACGTTACAAGGATGCTAAGAATGCTCGTGGTGCGATGGTGCAACATGCTGCTAGGAAAGGGCTGAAGCTACGCACTAGTATTGACAATGACAAAGGCATCTTTATCATGCAGGCATACAGATGAGTGACCACCAAGAACCACCAAAGACATACACTGTCGGGTTTTCCGAACTCAACCAAGCTCTTGATTGTCTGATGGCAATTAAGATATGGATGGAAGAAGCATCAACAGCGATGGATCAAGTAATAGACCAAGTGCTGGATACTTTAGATCCGTCTTTAGCTGATCAATTGGAGACACTGAAGGAAGTTAATCCTGAAGCGTTTGAACAATTGAAACAGCGGGTTGAGGATGGCGAAGCTGACCAAGGTATTGCTACCCATGTAGCTGAGGTTATTGATATCAATGAGCGTAGGCGTATTGATAAAAACCCCAGTGATTTACTTTAACCACGCATTGATGCGTGGTGGTCTATCTGGCGACATGTGCAGGTTCAATTCCTGCATAGACCACGATCTCAGGATAAGCCTGAGACATAAAAAATAAGGAGACTATATGTCAACTTTATATACAGTTAAGGATCACATGTTTAGCGATCCTGATGACGAGGAGGAGAGGAATACAATGAATCTCGCTCTTGACTCAGGTGCGTTATTCAAGGTCCACACCCAACCTGTCAGAGTTAGTAGGCATGGAGGTGTATCAGTAGAGAAGATTGAGGAAGGCAAGTACAGAGATAAGCCAACTCATCAGATCTATTACCGCACCCATGATGATGATCCAATGGGTCCGCTACAGAAAATTCTTAACGTAGCGCATCCATCCCATCCTGCGTCTAACTACCAACAGTTCCTAGAGATGATGGAGTCTGTATTCCCTCAATCCTGCATCAATGTAGATGTGTTGGATGGCGGTGCTAGGCTTGCATGTCGCTGGCTTCTGGAAGAACCAGTGGATCTAGGTGACGGCGATGTCGTACAACCCCATATTCTGGGGCTTGCTTCGTTGAACTCAACTTGGACTACTTCTGTCATTACGTTTGTTACTCGTTTGTTTTGCACGAACCAACAACGTCTTGGTGGGAGCATTATTTCAGTTAAGCGTTCAACGAACCATGACATTCGTTTGCATCTTCGGTCAACTGTTCTTGCTGATAAGGCAGACAGCCTTGAAAGGTACATGACTAATGCATCTGCGCTGAAGCATCTCAAAGTGAGTGATGGTGAGTTCAGACGTATGTTTGACATCATTGTGCCTGAACCTGAAGTAGATGAAGAAGGTAAGATCCATGGTCGTACCCAGAACATCTATGACAAGAAGGTTGAAGCTGCTCAATACTATTGGGGTGAAGAGAAAGCTGGTCCAGCAGGTGCAACTGCATGGGGCGCTTGGAATGCTATCCAGTCAATGGAATATCATGACTTAGCTAACTCTAATGCCAAGAAGATTGAAGTTGTGCGAGGCAAGCAACCATTGAGTGATATTGCTATGTCATATCTTCGTGAATTGGAGTTATATTAGTATGAGTGAACCAAGTGAACCAAGCTACGACATTGATGTACAGCTTTCAG
>Ga0208790_1000403_pt1 | contig 21512 bp, 12 predicted proteins | sample 10_taG_FD_184083 | JGI IMG/M metagenome (GOLD analysis project Ga0208790, IMG submission 184083) | Marine viral communities from the Subarctic Pacific Ocean - 10_ETSP_OMZ_AT15264 metaG (SPAdes) (version 2) | ecosystem: Environmental > Aquatic > Marine > Oceanic | place: Pacific Ocean | collected... | reverse complement strand
ATATAAGACGAAATGACCTATCTGAGAACAATAAGGTGGAGTTTGAAGCCGTATCTGAAAAGATAAAAGGTACATACGGAGAGTTCATTATGTATGACAATGTAAGAGGTCTAGATGATTGTCTTAGAGAGATTGCCAAACATAAACCAGATGTAGTGATTGATGACTATATTCAGCTCATACAAGTGGATGGTGTTAAAGAAGGAAGAAGGTTCGAGATAGAAAGAATCATGCAAGAATACAAATGGATATGTAAGCAAGAGAACTGTTCATCAATATTAGTATCACAATTAAATAGGGAAATAGAAAAGAGATTGGACCCCCGACCACGCATGAGTGATTATGCAGAGTCAGGTGTAATTGAACAAACTGCTGAATCTGCTATGTTTGTATTCTATGGACATAACTTTGACAGTGAAAAGTTTAACCCATATAAGAGTGAGATAATAGTTGCTAAAAGTAGATACGGAAAGATTGGAACTCATTTAGTTGGATTCAATGGAGGAAGATGCAAATTCTACATGAACTCTACAATGGCAGAAAAGGACAATATTGCATAAAAGTTGCTTGGGGTGTTATTACGAAAATGAAAAGGTTTGTTATTGGTTCAAACTCAAAGTTAATAGCACCCCCAAAAAAATACCAATAGACATAATAAACAAAGGTTGCGATAAATACGAAAACGATAGTCTGGGAAAGTTGGAATCGGAACTAGTAGACCATGTGGTAAAAGTTTTTGATGGAGAGACCATTGGAACTAAATATGAACCACCAGTCAAAAAGAGAAATCAATATAAGAAAAAGTACGTTAAAAGCGCACATAACTATTCATATAGGAGAGATGCACAATGAATAAGACAGTAATAGGTATAGACCCCGGTGCTAATGGGGCTATTAGTTTCACAACAACAAATGATAAAATAAGAAAGAAGAACGGAATAACTCCATATAAATGCCATAAATTAATACATGGTAGAACTATTATATGTACTATGGCAAAATCAGCATATAATAGAGGTGAGTTTAAAGAAATAGTAGCATACATAGAAAAAGTCCATGCAATGCCCCATGATGGGAGAAGTTCTTTGTTTAAATTTGGAGTAAACTATGGAATTTGGTTGGGAATACTAGACGCTAAAAGTATTCAAACAATAGAAGTTTCACCACAAAAATGGATGAGATGGTGGGAAACGAAGTTAGGTATTAAACTTCCAAAAGAAAAGAAAGACAGAAAGAATAAACTTAAAGAGATAGCCTCTAATTATATTGACATCGACCAGAAGACTACTCTATGGAACGCAGATTCAATTTTAATAACAATGTACGGAGTGTACGCAGAAAAGGAGATAGAAAATGGAAAATAAGGATAATATTAAAATTTACCTTAATACATTAAATAATGTCAATGGGTCAATCAAATTAGCAGCTAAAAAATACGATATAGATTTTATTGTAGAACTTTTAAATAAATTAAAAGAAACAACTCATCAATTAGAAACGTTGCTTATTATGGAGAAAGAAGACAGATTTACAGCATAGCCTCCTTATGCAATAAAGGTGGGTAGTGGTTTATTCTACTACCTGCCTTTAGATTGTAATTCAGATTCCATTCTTTTCAAACTTTGGTAAACTGCAAAAGGAAGGTTTCTTTTACCCTTGATTGCTTTTTTCTTTTTTGATTCAAAAACTTCTGGTACAACTTTCTTCCATATATTATCATCTTCTTTTCTTGGATAAATTCCCAATTCTTGTTGAGCTGCCATACCAATATGACCTTTCATTAACATAGGAATATGTCTATCAGTTGCTCTTTGGGAAAAAGTATTAAGTATCTTTATTTTTCTACCAGTGTCAGATAAATTAGTATCGTTTGTGTATGCATCTACCCCAATCAACATATCGGTCAATCCTTCAAAATCAGCATTTATTAGGTCAAGTCCGATTCCAATATCAATAGCATCACTTAATAGTGGTCCTCCAAATGTTGATATAAGAGCTCCTTTGCCATAAAATGCTTTTTTAACTTCTTCTTCATCACCAGTAAACAAAGTGGCCCATTGCTTTAATCTATCCCAAGTGTCATGTTGAACAAGGTTATCAAAATTTGTTCCCAATATAGCTGCTAATGCAACTGGAGCCATAAAGTATGCAATAGCCATTCTCGTTGCTTTGTGCATACCTTCAGCGTCTTTAAAACTGAAGTCTTTATCTTTTCTAAATGAAGACCAATCCCCACCAGCTTCTTTAGCTATACTAATATTCTTTTCAAGAAATTCCATTCCATAATGTTGAAATTGAAACATGAACCTTCCAATATTCTTTGGACCTCCCCTCATAAACTTTGCTTTTGCATAATCACCATAATCAAAATGATTTGCTATGACCATGTTCTTTGCATAGTTAGAAGCAATTTTCTCCATACCAACTTTTATTTTAGACTCACGTTCAGTATCAGACAATTTTTCATACTTCTCGGCCATCTTTGCTTGATAGGCTGTACTTGTTCTTAAAAGGTTGTGCATTTGCCCAAAGGCAATCTTAAAAGTATGCTTTCTGTTGCTGTTTTCTACCTTTCTATGAAGTACAGATGCGTAACCTGCTATCTTAGATGTCCTCCCAGAAAATTTTGATAAAGAAGATTCTTTATTATATGTTATTTTACCATTTTCATCAATAGTTCTAAGTTTATACAATGATGGAGATGTTTTAACTGTACTTTCTAAAAGTTCTGGTGTAGTATCTTCAAATAACAATCCAGCTTCTTTTAATATATTTTCAATTTGAGACTCCACATCATCCCCAAATAATCCTTTTTGTTCAAGTTCCCGATTAGCAACTTTAGATATGCGTCTTCCAAATTGGACAAAATCCAACAACCTTTGAGTAGCATTTCTAACAGCTGAACGAGGATTGATACCAATTTTTGAAGTAAACTCAAATGCTAACAATGACCTCATTATTGCTTGCCCATTCTCACCAAGTTTACTATTACCATTAGCAGCTTCATGTAGGTCGATTATTAAATCAGAAACATTTTTTGCATAATTGGAATCTTCGCCATTTCTATAAATATCGTGAACTTTATTACGAGCATTTACTAATACTTCATCCATAAATGCTGTTGTATTAAATCTATTTACATCATCAACATATCCTTTTACAACATCAATAAAGTTTCGTGAATATGCTAATTTTTCTTTTCTATTTCTGGATTTTGCATGATCTGTAATCCATTTGTTTATATCAGCTATAACACCATCAATATCTTTCTTTTTTTTATTTTTAAAGTCATCAGAAGCTTCATCAAATTTTGCAAAATGAGGCATCAATCCATCCATATAAGAAGCATTTAAATCTCTTATGTAATGAGGGAAATAACCATCTTCTTTATATGAAGGCATAATATCAGATATAAGTTTTTTTCTTAATTTTATAAGTTCGCCTTCAGTCTTGCTTTTAGCTCCTTTATTTCTTTGCACTTGAGCTATAACAGTATTAATTCTTTTTTCGATACCAGATTTTAAAGTACCATACATTTCATACATTAATGAATTATATTTTATAACAGCATCTATTGTATTTCTATCAAGACCTTCTTTTTGAAAGAATCTTTGGTAATCAGAATCTTTTAATATGATTAATTTACCTTCGTCATATTTCTTTACATTATTTGCGTGTAGTTTTCTTTGCTTTGGAATTAATGATTCATCTTTTGATAGACTAACTTCTCTGTCATACTTTTCTTTAATGGCTATTGGCATTTTATTTTCAATAATACTTATAAAATCATCAAATATTTTTAAAGGTGATTTTGTAGTAAACTCAGATATTGCTTTTCTAGCAGCTGATATTGCTACATTATCTGCCTTGTCTAATGCTTTTATTAAATCTAAATCAAGTTTTCTATATTGTTTTTTTGCTTGTTCAAACTTTGCCTTTGACCATACACCGTCAATTCCACCTGCAATTTTTAATGATTCAATAATGTCGTTTACTTTCCTTTCTGTTTCTAATGTTCTTTTTCTATCAGAATTAGATACCTTTTGCAAAGCACCTATTGTATATCCAACCGCTGGGTCTTTCTTCCCTAAGGCAGAACCAGACCAAAAACTTTTTAATGAAATATCTCCAGATTGTATTCTATCATTTAATTTATACAACTCTTTTGTGAACATTTGTATTCTACCATTAGTTAAGAATCCAGAATTGTTATCATCATATATAGCAAATTCCATTGGAACATAAAAGTCCCTCTCAAACAATCTCATAGCAGCTTCGTAAGGGTCTTTAATATGTTTAAGGGTTTCTTTATCGTTAGCCCAATATTCGACAGCGCTTAAAAGGGATTTTCCCTTTTTTAATCTATTACAATCGACAGCTTTAGCCATTTAGCAATCCAAACCTTGTTTCATTTCATTAAATAATTCTTGACTAGTTTCTCTTACCATTAAATTTTCTTTAGATTTAATTAAGTTAGCATCAAGAACAGACAATTGCCTAATTCTATCTAAAATAACTTTAGAAGATTTTTCAAGAGTTAATCCCTCTTCACCAGCTTTTGCTTCCATAAATTTGAATCCTCTTGACAATTTAAATGCTGGATGCTCTGTTATCTTTACTATATTATCAGTTCCATGCTCTCCGCTTTGCATAAAATCAATACCACTACTTATAAACTTTTGAAAATCAGCATCTAATTGTAATCTCATTCCCATGTATTTATATGGATTTGTCAATGTATTTGATGATAGTTCCACACTAATATTGTCTAATTCAGTTAAAAATTTATCAAATTCCTGACCTTTTCCTAAAGATTGATACATATTCTTATAAAAATCAAGAACAGAGTTATTTACTATTGATGTCGTATTGTATGGCATATTATTTCTCATCCAAGAAAACTCTTCATAACTCTTTATTTGTCTTTCTAAATAAGGGTCAAAGCTTGCAAGTCCATATCTTTCACGATTTACTTCGCTTTCTCTTCTCATCATATGGTCACCTCTAAAGAACTTAGTATAATGACCTTCGGTACTTCTTAATATATTAAGCAATATTGGAGCATTCTCTTTTATTTTCTGAACTTGAGCTTCATCATATACACCTACATCAATTAAATCATCATGCGTTTTTCTTCTACCATGAACTAAATCAGTTAAAAATCTAATACCTAGTTTATATCTATTAACATCTACATATGGGATTGATACGGCCCTATTTTTATACACTCCAACTTTTTTCTTATCTCTTGATGGTTCCATAAATGCCATTAAAAATTCCATGCCATGTTCATTTACTTTGCTATTGATGTATTTCATTTGCCATTCATAAAAATCATCAGCATTGTAACTATTCAATATTTCAATATCTCTTTTTGTAAGAATTGATTTATCTCCATATTCAGCTATCTCTTTTATGAGTGAAGTGTCTCCATATATACCACTTCTTAATTTTTTTAATCTTTTTAAATCTAGTCTACCTTTATCATCAAGAGAACTTTTAAAATCATCATATCTAGAAGCTCCTATAATTTCTGTTTTTAACAATGAATTGATTGTGTTGAAATAAACAGTAGCATATTTTAAATCTGGGTCATTCTCAAGATTCACAAATTCAATCTTTGTTAGGTCTTGATTTTTAAATGGAACATATTGACCATAATTATCACGAATTTCACCTTTTAATTTTTCTATAACGTACTTTATTCTTTTTATTTTTTCATTTTTCCAACCATATCCAGCATTGCTGTTCCATATCTGCCTTATTTTTTTATCAAGATATTTAACTGTCCCAATCTTTTTATTTACTTGCAATACTTGTTTAACAAGGTCATCCCCAAATGCATCAGAATCTTTTACATTTGAATTTGACATCATTTCAACATACCAATCATCTACTGCATCCATTGTTTCATCTAAAATTGCTCTATCTTCGTTTTTAAATAAATCTGATTTTGCAATATTCACAACCATTCTATCTATATAAGAACCACTTTCACCCTTTGATATATTCTCGCCTTGACCTCTTATATATTCAAATAAATCATTTTTAAACTCAACTCTTTTCTTTTTCTTGTTGTAATCAAACCCAAATATGTCTTTTAATTCTTCATAATCTTTCCCTCTTAAAGCTCTTTTAGATGTAAGATTTTTCCAAACTCCAGACTCTAAATTCTTATTGAATCCTATAAATGTATTTGCTTGATTAATAAAAGAATCAAAATCTACACGTTGACCTTCACCAGTATCAGCATAATGTTCTTTCCCAGTTACTTGAAGCAATGCGCTGTACTCAGAAATCATTTCTTTTATAATTGCTTTTTCAGCATTTGTAAGGTCTAAATCAGATTCTCTATATTTTTTAGATGCTTTGTCATAAGTTAATTTTTGAAATATTCTAGCTCTTTTACCATCATTATTAGCTCCTTTGTTATCAACAACTTCTTTAGCATCTCTAGTAGTAAATTCATTTGGGGCTATTGATTTTAATATTTCTGGAAACAAGAAATCATCTTTCCAAGAAAAAATATCACCAGCAATTTCAGGATTAAGTTGTCCATCACCATCAACGATGTATTGCATTTCAAGAGCGCTTCTCATAAAGAAATCTAAACTTCTATAATCAATAGTTATTAATTCACGTTTTGCATTTTTAAATAATACACCAGGTCCATCAACATTTCCTTGGCCATCTTCTCTTATAAAATCTTCCATAGCCGATTTATTTGTAGATAAGAAATTCTTATTTGAAAGATTGTCTAAATAATTTAATTCTCTAGGAGTTTTTTGAACTATCCCAATAGCTTTCATATAAGACCTTGAATCGCCAACCATTTTTTCAATTGTTTCTGCTGATTTATCAGCTGTTAATCCAAAATGGAAATTACCTTTCATTTGTAGATTTGATGGGTCTATTGCTTGAACAAAGAATGATTGAGACCTTTTTATATGGTCAAAGAAATAATCATTGTGAGCAAAAAAGTAATCTATTTTATCAGCATCGTAATCACCTTCATAGACATTCACAATATCCATACTATTTACCATAGCAGAATTACCATATCCCTCATCTAAAAATCCAGCTAATCCAAGTAATGTAATATCATTAGGTCTTGTTCTTGGGTTTCTTCTTGATATAATACCAAGTTGATATTTAGAATCAACTTCATTCCCAGCTTCTTTTAAAATATTAAACACATCTTCAAGTGATGACTTTGAAAGAACATCTCTAAATCTTTGTAATTCTTTTTGTGGAATATCGTCATCTATTTTTGATATATAATCATTGATAAATTCATCAACAGTAAATACTTTTTCGTTATCTACAATACGGACTCCTCGACCTTCAAGTTTATCCAATGTTGATTTTCTTTCGTGATAAGGTAAAGCAATTTCACCTCTCATCAATAAATTACCTCTTTCATCAACTAATGTAGGTAGCAACCTAGAAGATTCATTATCATTAAAGGCACTTAAACTTTGTATTAAGGGAGATTGCCCTCCATATCTTTTATTCTGTCCATTATCATCAGTCCTATTGGTAAAACTCCTTGTATTGTTCATAATGTTGTTAATAAAAGCAGAATACAATTTATTCTTTACCATTCTATCGCTATAGCTCATTGGATTAGCATCTGGATGCGTTAAATAAAATAACATATTATTAATAGTGGATATGCTCATTGATGAATTATCAGTAGGTAGTTCACCATCACCAATCTCATCTATCATAAATTGTCTCATTGAAATTGGGTTTGTTAATATTTTTCTCATTTGTCCTAAAGCAAAATCTAGGTCCCCTTGCATTTCAGCAAGTTTTAAACCCGATTCTGCATTATCAAATAAATTTGCATCAGAAGGTGATTCTTTTGCAGTTGTTACAGATGCGTCTTTTTCAGGTTTAAATCCTATTGATTCTAAGGATATATTTCTTTTTTGAGCTGCATTTAAAGAAACATTTGGCAAATCATTCCATTTTGTATTATTTAATATACTTGTATCAATTTTATCAACATCTGAAGACACTTCTTCAAATACCTTAGCTCCACTTTTAGTAAGAAGAACATCTATTTCATTGTTTCTAAAAAACTCATCTAACTTTGGTTCATAAACAAATAATGTTTTACCCAATAAAAGTTCTTTACCTTTTCCACTAGAAGATATAACAGGTTTAATAGGATTTTTTGAATTTGGATTATGTCCCATAATTGCATGAGACTCCACCATCATTTCTTTTGATATAAAAGATATACTATCAAATGCAGTTGCTTTTTTATGTGCGTTCCCCATAACATTTCTAAAAGACCAATTTCTTATTTGGGGATATTTTTCTTGATAATTTTTTATAACATCTTTCATTTCGCTTCTAAGTAAAGCACTTCCTTCATCATTCCATATAGAAACAGTATATGCATCTTTCTTCATTCTTTTTAATAATTCTTCAGATGCTTTATCTTTCTTATCAATTTGTCTTCTAGCAGTTATGACAGAGTATAAATATTCTTTACTTGGCCTTACAAAATTCTTTGTGTTGACCAACTTTGCTCTTTTTAATATTTTAGCTACTTTCTCAGTATCAGATTCATTTATTGTATCATATAATTTTTTATTAGTATTACTTCCAACCATTTTTTCAAGAACAAGATACCTAAGAGCTAGTTCGTAATTCTCATTGCTTGAAGGAGTTTCATCCTTAGATGCTTTTGTAAATTCAGCATTTAAATCATCTAAAATCTTTTTATGATTTTTATTTGTTATATTTTCTGGAGTAACATGCTTTTCATAAAAAGACATAAATGTATCAGCAATTTTAGCTCTATCAGATGCTTTTACTATAATACTGTCCATTCCATTATACATTCTCATTTTTAATAAACCTGTATCTGGGACAGAATATGCGCCTGGAAAACCTTCAGCAATTCTATCGTCTAAGTCTTCGACTCTTTGTATGCTTTTTAAATTACCAAGAGAATCAAATCCGTAACTACCAAGTTGCTTTCTAACTTTTGCTTCTTGAGCTCTTATTGCTTTTTGCAACCATTTTGGTATGTTTTGAGAAGAATCATCAAGATTATACAACCTTGTTTCATGTTTATTAGTGAATGGATTAAATCCCCTTGCTAATACTTCTGTATTAAAAATAATAAGTTCAACATCCATTTCCTTAAAAAGATTTGTAATCTCATTTTTTTGCATATAATAAGGTTTATCTTCCACCCTAAGACCGTCGCTATGGATTCTCATTTCCTTACCAGTAACTATATTCCTTCTTGCAAATAAAATCTGAGTTATATCTTCAACAATTTCTTTTCGTTTTCTTATTCCTAAATCTTTTAACGGTATTATTTCATTGTTTCTTTCAATAGCAGCTCTATTCATTAATATTTTAATAGCATCTGCTCTAAAATATTGGTCTTCTGTGATTGGGTCAAAGTCATCCTTAACTAAAGTATCAAATATTTCTTTTTGAGCTTCGGCTCCATGGTCTTTATAACTTTGATATATAGGAACATAATCATCTGAAAAAGGTGAACGCATTTCAGGCTCTAGGAAAAGATATTTACTAAATAATTGTTGCATGGATATTGAAGGATTTTTTACAACATCCTCAGCATCTCCCACAAATCTACCCTTTGAAAGATTTGCTTGTCTTTCATATTCTCTATCAACATAATTATCATCATACCCTCTTCTGCTTAATATATTATCTACCTTTTCAAAATAATCATAAGCAACTTTTTCAGCATCAATTTTTAAATCATAATTTTTATTTGTTGTAATAATACCAGCATTATGCAACCAAGTCATTATCTGTATTTGTGCTTGCTGACCATATTGTTGGATAAAACTATGCATTTTACTTCTAACATTTGTTAATCCATTGTTTTCCATAGCTTCAAACAATTCTGAAAGGACTATATTTTCTTCATTTGTATTTCTATTTGATTGAGCATTTCTAATTATTAAATCCAATTGAGCAGCTTCTTTACTATGTATATTGATATATGAATCTTCTACAAGAATTAAACCTTTTGATTTATCTGCAATTGTTTCAATGAATCTATTATATTTAGCTGCAAATGTTGGGTCCTCTGGACTTGTTATTTTTCTTAATATGAAATTATTTTTACCAGTCTTTACATTAAATTCAGCTTTTCCATATGTACCATTTGTTTGCGTCATTACAAATTCAGCTTCGGATGGTTGTATATTTGTATTCTTCCATTTATCTGTATTAATTACTTGAATAACTTTTTGATGGAACCAGTCCCCTGTCTTATTTAAATCAAAACCTTCAACTTTTAAAAATTCTTCTAATGCTACAACATCATCTGGAGTTGTTTTTGTACTTGATTTAGATACCTCGTATCCACCAACAGCAGTTTGTATAGCTAATACTTTTTGCAACTTTCTTCTAATGTCGGCCTTATCTGCATCGGTAAACCCATCTAAATCAATCTTTTCTACACCTTCTATTAGTTTTCCATCTTCAGTCAAAAGACCTGCGTCTATTAATGATGTTGAAACTTCATCTTTCTTTATATAATCTTCCGAAAATATATTAATAACACTTTTAGATGTTGATAATGCTTTGTTAGCCATTACAGATGGTAGGTAATCACCATAATCAGAATATCTAAATTCTCTTGATATACTATCTTTTTGTTTAAATAATTCATTTACAGATTTTTCTGATGACCTTATTGAATTATACAAATAAGATAATGTTTCTTCATTCCTAATCGTTGCTTGTTTCTCGGCTTGATTAAATGCAGAATCACCAAGAACAACACTTCCTCTTTGAATCATTTCATAACTATCAAGCATATTCTGTAGTTCTTTAACTGCTTCAGCTCCAGATAAATCACCTAAATAATCTAATTCTCCATTTCTTGCCTTTTCTTTAAGCTCTTTGCTTATTGTTATTATATGAGGTACAATATATGTATCTGGTTCATTGTTCAATGAACGAGTTGTTAATTTAGTAGCAAGGTCTGGAAATGATTTATTTACAAAATTACCAACTATGGATGTTAATTGCGCTTCAAAAGAAGCCGTATTGTCCATTATTTCTTGATTGTATTTCTCTTCAAAATCATTAACCGTTTCTATTTCTGTTAATTTTTTAAAATTTTCTATTAATCTCCTAGCCTCAGTAGCTCCTATTTCATCCAATCCTTTTGAATAATTAAATGTTTCATTAACCATTTTAAGTATCTTTGGAAGCATTGGAAATGTTTCTCGCTGAGCCATAGCAGCCTGCACAGACATTTCACCTTCTGGAAGAGCATCGTTATTTATACCAGAATCATCATCACTTGCAAATCTATTTTCAATTAGATAATCTTTTAATTCAGCATTGTCTCTTACTAAAGCATTTCCAAATCTATTATTAGGTGAATCAAAACTTGATGAGTAATGAAAGTTCTTTACATCAAATCCCAATGTCCTTAAACCGTCCCTTACTTTATTAATATCTTTTCCTAAATCCCATTTTTCAGGATTAGCTTTTCTTTGGGTATATGCTCCAATCATCATATTGCCTAATAAATCATAATTATCCCAATCAACTCCATACTGAGCTCCCATAAGATTCATTTGAGCCCAATGAGCCGCATTGAATACTGCTCCACCTAAAAACATTCTAGGTAATGCTTTAACTGTGCTATTCCAAGATTCTTTAGTAGCCCATTTCATAAGGTCTCTACCAAATTGATTTTTTTCTTTATTTAAATAACCAACTACTTTGGACTTATATCCACCTTTAAAATCATTTTGAATCTCTTCTCTAAGGGTTTTTGCTCCCATTTTTGCATCATGTGGATGTCTTAATAAGTCATATGTTTTCCCACCAATTACAACTTCAGTAGATTTTCCATTTCTAGACCTCATTTCACCCATAAATCTTAATCTTTCAGCTAATTCTTTACGACTCATATTTTTATATGGATTTCTTCTAAAAATAGATTTCATTCCATCAAGAAAATCACGCCTACTATCTGCTATCTTGCCTAAAGGCTTTAAGTATTCAATAGAGGATAATCCTACCCCAGTAAGAGCACCTGCTCCAACTGCAATAGAAAAATTAGCCCAATTAAATTCTTGTTGTTTACCTCTCCATATTTCTTTGCCTTGATAAACTCCTTCCATAGCTGCGTCAATAAAACTAAATACAAATACATCGTTTAATGCTTGCCCAAGAATCCTTCCCCTAGCTGTATTGCCATATATTTGCTTACCTAATTGCAACATATCTTGAACTGGTACACCTTTTTCTGCAACTTTCTTTGTCATATCCCTAAGAGCTTTAGCTTCGGCACTTTTTAATTTACCAGTTGCTCGTAAAGCTTTTATTTGTAGGTCTACTTCTCTAGATAGACTTTTTCTAAATGTCTTAGCTGTTAATTCAGCATTATTAGCGTTTCTTGCAATAGTCCCACTAATATCTTTCTTAAGTAGATTTATTGTCTTTTTATCTATTCCAGCTTTTTTACCAGCTTTTGTAAATTCTTTTAGTACAGCAGATTCAGATGACTTTCCAAATCCTTTAGCAACAAATGGTAATATAGTTTTCCCAGCTACTCCCCTAGCTAATTTTAAAGGAGCTCCTTGAACGTATCCAAGAACAGAACCTGCCATTCCAGCAAGTCTAGCTTCTGGGGCTTCTAAGTCAAGAACCTCTTCTTTTATATATTCTTCAGTACCGGGAGCTATTAAATCAGCTAAAACACCAGCAAGTCCGATGCTTCCAGTATCTACAGCTTGATAAGCAAATGCTCCTAAAGCATTCCAAGCAGATACTTTATTTTCGCCTATTATTTGTTGTTGCTGAGATTCTGCAAATGATTGAAGGTCTGGAGTAGAAAATGTATCATCAGATAAGGGTTTTCTTTCTGGTGAAAAATCAAAGTCAGTTTCAGATTGAAGCTGAGAGCCTGATGCTATTTTATCATATAAGGATTTTTGAGTTTTTGTTAAAGACATTTATTTAGAAAGTTAAGAAATCACTTCCATAAGCATTTAATGAAGCATCAAAATAATTGTTATTTAATTCATCTTCAATTAATTCAAGAGAAGCCGCAAGACTGTCTACAGCTGAATCAGCTTCTTCTAAGAAAGCATCTTTATTTAATAGTAATTCATTTTCTTCAACGGTTCTTTGGTCTTCTGGTACTCTTTCAGCTTTTTGAATTGCTTGTTGTATCATATATCTCTGCTCGTTTGCAGTCATTAATTTTTGCCTATTCAATTCAGACTCATCTAGATTAAGAATTGTTTTTTCTTTAAGATTTGTCAAGTCTCCAATGCTTAGTAAAGCCGTCTCAATTCTTTTCTTTTTTACTTCTGGGTCTATTGGGCCAAGGGCAGGTTCCATGTCTCCTTTTTGTTCTGGAAGTTCCATATCTCCTCGCAATCTGTATTCTTCTTCTTCTCTATCTATAGCTAGATTTACTATTTTATGTTTATTTGCAATTTGAGATAAAGAAGTTAAATCATTTATATTCGTAAAATGTGCCAAAGCTTCATATATTCTTTTTTCACCAGTTGCTAATTTTTCACCTCTTGATTTTTTGTCAAGAGAATCATGGTAAACATCAAGCAAATCGACTAAAGGTTGATTAGTTTGTAATTGGCCAGCTGCCCATAAACTTCCAGATATTTCAGATGCTAAGAATTGCCTTTCTTTTTTAGAAAGCCTTGGAGCTGATTTAGACAATGCAATATTTACATTTGTATTTATCTCATCAACAGAGGCACCTTCTTGTTGGGCCATTACAGAAGCTTCTTGAAATCCAAATTTATCTACAAATGTAGTGGCTACTTGAGCTGAATTTTCAAGTTGTTCTTGTTTTAAATATTTTAAAGAATCTTCAAATTTTGCTCTCTTAAACGTTTCAGCAGCTCTGTTTTCCACTTCCAATGCTCTTCCTTCAGCCTTCCCTAATCTAACTTCTCTGTCTTTTCTTATTTGTTGTTCTTCATCCAATCTTTCTTCAGTTTGTTTTGCTTGCCAAGTACTTACTCCAAGTTTATCTTTTTCTAATTGCACTTGGGCTTCTCTATATCTTTCAGAAGCTGACATTTCATCGCTTTTTAATTGGAGTTCAAGTTCTTTAAATCTTTTGCTTTGAGCCATTTCCATAAATCCAAGAGCTTCTTGAACTTTAAGTTGGTCACGTTGTTGATTATATTGTAATATTCTATTTATTGATTGTAATACTTCAGCTGCCATAATTAACTCCAGAATTTATCTGGGTCCCCCCATCCTCTAATATTTTTACCTAAGTACCATTTATCAGATGCTTGTTGAGATAAACTTATTTCTCTTTCAAACCTTTCTTTTTCTGCTCTTAGCTTTGCTCTAGATTGTTCATAATTTGAAGCTATATCACCTAAAGTTCTTCCAGCTTCTCCAAGCATGCCTTCTGATTTTCTTTCTAAAGTTTCTTGAGCTTGAGTTTTTTGAAGTTCTAAATCGCCAGAAGCTTTTGAAAAATCTTGCCGACCAGATGCTTTCACAAAAGATTCAGTTATTTGACCTTTGCTTTCAGTGATTTGTTCCATATCAGAAGCATATTTTTGATTAATTAAATTTCTTTGAGCTTCGTATGCTTTTGTTAATTCCATTTGAGACTTTTCAACATCTTCTTTTCCAGCAGTAGCTTCATCTAATCTTACTTTAGCTGCATCCTCTCCAAGAGCTCCAGAAGCATATGAAGACCCAGCTCCTAATAAAAGAGTAAGCGTTTCAAATACCCAATTTTCTCTTAACCCAGTTTCTGGATTAATTGTTTTAGAACCAATAGCATCAACAAGAGATTCTCCAAGTGCTTCACCCATTAGTTTTTCTTCAAAAGCGTTACCATGTTCAACTCTTCCATCGGAGAATTGCAGTATTCTATCATCTCCATGTCTCCCTTTTTGGGCTAAAGAAGATAAATGATTTTTTGCTATTGAATTACTCATTCGAGCTCCATAATTTTTTTGTCCAATCATATAAATCTTCAGATGTGGCATTTGGATATAATTCTGAAAATTGATTTCTTTCAGCTTCTTCTAATAAGCTCCACGTTGCCCCAGTTTTAAAATCAGAATCTCCATAATCAGCTTTATATGTACTTATATCGCCCGTATTTTCTTGAAACCCGAAATAATCAGAAGAGTCTAATCCCAATTCATCCCAATCAGATATTCCTTTTGCATATTTACCAGCAGCTGTTACTTTAGATTTTGTAAATTGAGTAGCCTCATCTCCACTTCCAAATTGATACATTGGCTTATCGCCTTTTAATCTATCCCATATGTTTCGTTCAATCTCATGAGCTTCAAACTTTTGTGTATATTCTGATGGTTTTTGTGCTTTAAATTCTTCAAAAGAAAGGTCTCCAGTATATTCTTTTTGAAATCTTTTCTTTTCAAGTTCTGGCAAATATTCTGTTTCTAATGTTTTTTTATCTTCATACATACCAGACGCTGTAGTTGCCAATTCTAATCCAGTAGCAGCTACCTTAACTTTTTCATTTAATTCATCTAAAGACATAGCTGCCTTTTTTGTTTCATAATCTATCGCTCCCCATCGGTCGCTAATGTCATATAAACTTGCTTGATATTTACCAGATGCCCTACCAGCAGACAAACCGGCTTGAAACAGAGATTTAGCCATATTGATTATATACTTTTACTATTTAATTTAACAAACATATTATTTCTATCCAATAGCATTATGATGCGTGTAGAGAATTGCCTATATCGAAACTTGCAGTTTCCCCAAATGGCTGAAACATAACATTGGTTCTTGATTTAAAAAATTCTTTTGTTGCTTGACCAGATGTATTAGTAGGATGGTATGCTCTTATTTTAATTTTAATAACCATACTCCAATACCCTGCTTCATGTGCGTAATTACCAACTGAAGTATTTGTATTAGAATATATATAATTACTACCAGAAAGCCCATTTTTATGTGAAGGAATTGTATATTTATGTTTCCCATAAACTTCCACACCTTCAATCATAGGAAAATAAGTATTATTAGATACATTGCTTAAATCACCAGAACTTCCTTCTACAGATGCTCCTGCTACACCACCAACATAGTCGCCATCAGTATCATTACTAAATACTCCATTACTTAAAATATATCTATAATTATTACCTTCTCTATTACTTGGGATAGCATTACTTGAAGCTGCAGTTACATTATTATTCCAATCAGCCTCAATATTTGTATTATATTCAAATTGATTTGTTAATATACCGGGTATCTTATAATAATCGGTATTTGTATGACCGTATCCATTATTAATTCTAGATATTAAATGAGATTTTAAAAAATGCTGACAAGGATGAACAACATTTGCTGATAAAAACCAATGTTCATTACTGTCATAAGCATCATTTGGGCTTCCAGTGTCATCTGTCCAAGTGGCAGGTCCACTACTTGCACTTAAAAATCCACCACTTTCTAGTTCTACCTGAGACATTCTCGAGCTAAAAGATGGAGCGTGTAATGTCATTCCACCAGCAACCCAAAACAATAAACAATCATAATCGCCAAATGAATGTTTATATCCATTCCTACCGGGGTTATCAGGCTCGGTACTGAAAAATGGGTGTGATGTTTCTGATTCTCCGTCTCCACCGCCCCATCCGTCTTGATATTCTTGATTTGCATCATCTAAACCATCATTGTCTGAATGACTAACCATATTTATAGTTAAAAAACCAGATATTAATCTTCTATCTGGAAATTTAATATATTTTACAACTTCTAATGGAGTCATTTTACCCATTATTAACCTCCATAATTTGTATTATAAGATGAAGACACTATACTTTCTGATAATATTGAATAATTTTGGTCATAATCATCTTTGCCACTTGTTTGATGATATTTATCTATTTTATTATGAAATCCGTATTGTTGATACAATGTTTGAGCATAAGCATTAAAATATATATACCGATGAGTATCTATATTAATAACATTAGTCCCATTTTCTTGTATATTAACAGCAGAGGTTCCATTTAATGTTAATGTTGAAGCTGAATCAATATCAATCGTACCACTGCCATCTATTGTAAAATTACCAGTAACATCAATTTCTGGAGTACTGTCTGTATTGTGTATATCTATATATACAATATCATCGTCAGATATTCTTACACTAGCATCTTCAGCTGATAAAATTATATTACCAGTAGAATCTACTGTAAAATCTCCATATGATTTTAAATCTGGAGAAGGGTCTAGCGTAAATCTTATTCTGGTATCCCCAGCATCTGCAAAGTATATATGGTCTCCAGCTGCATCTAAGTATATATCACCAGCAACATCTAATGTTAAATTTCCAAGTTCTACATCAAATTCAATATTGTTACTATTTAAAATAAATGTGCCATAGGTAGTTCCATTCAACTCAAGTAAGGTATTTCCACTAGCCGCATCTAATACAATATCTCCATCAATGTCCATAGTAAAGTGTGCAACTGAACCATCAGCATCTACAGTTTTTAATTTTGTAGGCCCACCATTAAGAACTTGTATTTTCATATAATTTTCATACAATCCAGTTTCTGAATTAGCAGTATCATCATATATATACATTTGAGTTAGAGCTTGGTCAAAATGAAATACATCATCAGTTCCATCATTTATATACAAATCTTCATATAATGTTATTTTTTCACTACTATTAGTTGTAGTGATAGTTATATAAGCATTATCAGCTTCTTCTATAACAAGGCTAGATGCTTTATCGTCTGGTATTTTTATAGAACTATTATCAGCTGTAAATGTTAAAGCCCCATCTCCACCTGACAAACTTAAATCACCTGTCATCGCTCTTGAACCATTAATCAATAAATATTGAATATGGTCATCAGAAGATAAATTACTTAAAATACTATGGTCTGAAGTACCACTAGAACCAACAGAAGAGCTTCCAACTGTTCTTACTGCTGGCATTTCACCTGAAGACGATATTGCTTTCCAATCTCCATCTTGTTTTAAATATTGAACTGTTCCAGAACCTTCTACCTTTCTATAAGAAACATCCCCTTCAAACCCTTCCATAGAGTCAGGTTTTCCAGAACCAAAAGTAGGTTGTTTTGATTTTTGATGTAAAAGTTTTCTTTCTTCTCTAGTTAGTGCCATTATTTCACTGTCTTTAATCTATATACAATAGTAATATCGTTTATTTCAAAACCTAATCCAGTTGACCCAGATAACTTAAATTGAAAAGAATAGCATTTATTTACATCTGTTCCAAATTTAAATTCTGCTTGAGCCCATTTAGATTGAGATTCTGAAAAACTTCCACTAGAAACTGCAGTAGTTGGGCTTGTGTCTCCATTCACACCATAAGTAAAAGTAGGAAGTCCATTGTTATCTGAACAATAAGAAACATAAACTTTATAAATCTTTTTTCTAACTGAAGGTTCTCCAAAATCAATATCTTTTGATATATATAAAAAATTACTACATGTTGAAGAATCTGGATTCCAAGTTCTTATTTTAGAATCTGTATCTGTTACATAAAATAAATCTTGGTCTGAATCTAAAGCAAAATTTGTCATATTTGTAGAAACTGTAATTTTACCAATTCCTTTAGTCCAAGCTCTTAATACTAAATCATATATGAAAACATCTGCATTTTCATTCTTAATTAATAATTGTCTTCTTTTTGCTATATATCCTATATGAGCAGATGACATATCAGTATCGTCTGTTCCATCTTTTATAAATGTTTCCCAATCAGATTCACTTATAATTCTCATACCATCTTTTTCTAAAAGATTCTTTACAGACTTTCCATCAAATAAATAAACACCAAAAGCATTAAACCAAGCAATACCATAATCTGTTTTAGTAACATGGTAATCAAATGCACATCCTTTATTTCTATATACATCTTCTAAGAAATCAACATTTTCTGATACATTTATAACATATAAACTTTTTTGTTTAAATTGTAAAATTCTATCTGCAAACGCTTCTAGTTTGACTATGCTTTCACCATCCCTTATTGCTACATCGACTAATCCCATTTTAGAAGGAAATGTGTCAAATTTATTTATTCTGCTTTTAAGCATCCTATCAGAATGATTTTCACCATCTTGCTTTATATTTCCTATATAAGTTCTCCTTCCATGAACAACTGCTGTTTTATACTTGGCTTCTAAGCTGTCTACTTCTGTACTGAATCCATTTATACTCTTAAATGTGTCTATTATATTTGCAGAATTTGGAGAAATGCCTTTAATTAAAGCACATTTTGCCAATAACCCAGCAGCATGATTGCTGTTAGCCATTGAATAATCTAATGTATCTGATTCTGGAATCCATTTAAATCCATTATTAACAAAATCTAATTCACCTATTAAAAAGTAATTATCATTTTCTTCAACTTTGTAATATAATCTAGAACCAGTTATTCTTTTATTAAAAGAATATGCACTGTTATCTCCATTAAAAGGATTTATATATGTATCAAAATTAAAAAGTACAGGACCTCCAGTTATATTTACTTTATTATCCTCCCAAGTGCCTTCAGATAGGTCACCAAATTTTTTAGGTAAGGATTCTTGCCTTTCATCATCATATAAATAAGTATAATGAAAGTTATATACCCCCGGTTGAAAGCCTTCTAAACTTGGATTTTTTAATATAACAGGCATGTGATAATATATATCTGGAGCATCATTTAGGTCATTACCACTTCCGCTTACTTGGTCGGCTCTTATTTGAATATAATCATAAGTTTTATCCCAATCTGCGTCATCGCCCATATTCCATACATTATCTCTAGTGCAAATAAGCATATTTAAAGACCATTCAATTAAATCATCTTTATAAAATCTCCAAGATATAACTGAAGAGGAGAGACCTATAGAGCTAGAACTAATGAGAACCCAAATATAATCTAATTTCCCATATTCAACTGTGCTCATATTGACACCAAGAGCAAGAGAATCTTGTTCAGATATTTGAAATTCTAAAGACGTCCCAGAATCACTATCATTTAATATCATATCATGATATAAAGATGTTGAAGCTCCGGTCATTAATAATACATTATTTCCCAAAGCTGGATAAATTACAGTTTCCGCTGGTTCACTTATTACTCCATTCGCAGGACTTGAACTGTTTCTATCCCAATCAGTTTTAGTATTTTGAAAAACATCGGTATGTTGAAATCCAACTCTTAAATTAACAGATGAATGGACTATTGGTTCTCTATCTCCACTATTGTCTGCTATGTCTCCATCATACTCAGAATTAGTGGAATTAACTGTATTTCCATCGCTTCCATCTTCTGGGTCTGATATTAAACATCTTCCGCTTGTTGGAGTTGCTATTTCTTGATTTGTAGAAATCCAATCATTTATATCATTTGAATCAGCATTTAGTCCATCAAATTTTGCACCAGATATATATCCATACCATTGGCCGTTTTGCGATAAAGCTCCGTCACCAACTCTTAATATCCCATCAGATGAATAAAAAACTGGATGAGATGTATCTAAAGATATTTCTGCAGCTGCCCAAGCACTGCTATCTTTTACATCAAAACTATTTCCACCATCATCATATACTATAATTAAAGTTTCATCGGACAATGCATTATCGGATACCTTCCTATCAGCATCCATAGAAATCAATCCTCTGTTTGGAAGGATTTGTAAAGTATTTGAAGTAGATGTTTCTGCAATAGAACCTAATGTTTTTATTGTTCCGATATTGCTTATTTTTACATCTTGAAGACTTGGTGATTCTATATCGCTTACATCTCTTGAATCAGCATTAGTATTCATTCCACCATGAAAACCTTGAATCTTATAGGTCCTCTTAGGCATTTTCTTCGTACTCTATGTCACTTATGATATTATTTTGAGCATGCTCTGGAAGTTCGCATACACTACAATCACTTTCTGTAAAATCATACTCAGAGTTTTCATCGTGGTCAAATACGTCTATACGCAATCCACCTTCAGTACCTTCAATTCTCCCACCGTTTCTTACTCGTAGCTTTTGGTCGATGGATTCCTGTAAGGAATCATTCTGTTCAATATATCTCGACGCTTTTGGCATCCTCCACACTCCTTTATTTTGCCACGAGTGACAGTTTTAATTGCTCGACTAACTGTATCTCCTAATCCCTTATCATGCCCAAATAAGTCAACTCTTTTAGACATTAGTAACCTTTAGGACCACTTTCAGCCTGTCTTTTTAATCTTCTTTTCATTCTCCAATTTTTGGATTTAGCCATATCTTTGCCTACTTTATTTTGCTCTGATTCTGAAGATGTACCAGCTTTTTGAGTTTTAGGTTTGTAATTTCTACAAGCAGCTGCACTTGAATATCCTAATTTTTTCCATTCTTTTGCACATTTTTCTTTACTTGGCATATTATGTTTCCTTCTACCACCTGTTTTTAATTGACTTCCTTTGCCTGTGTCAGGTGATGATACATCAGACATTCCAATTACGTCAGCCATTATAATCCCATTC